>ERZ1694977.3-NODE-3-length-279141-cov-47.271440_pt1 | contig 279141 bp, 248 predicted proteins | sample MGYA00581609_ERZ1694977 | MGnify/ENA primary metagenome ERZ1694977 (study PRJEB42213, sample SAMN07424467) | human gut metagenome | biome: ENVO:00009003; feature: ENVO:2100002; material: ENVO:00002003 | host: Homo sapiens | place: USA | collected 2014 ... | reverse complement strand
CGTCGGACTTCTTCACAGAGAGGGTCTTGGGGCCGGTGAAGCTGGCCTCGCCGTCCACGCGGGCGACCTTGTTCTGCTTCAGCAGACCGGCAACACCCTGGGTCAGCTGCTTGCTGATGGCGTTCTTGTGGGCGATCACCTGGGGGAAATCCACTTCCACACCGGAGACCTTCACGCCGATGTCAGCACCCTGTTCCTTGATCTCGGACACCAGCTCCGCGCTGTGCAGCAAGCACTTGGTGGGGATGCAGCCGATGTTCAGGCAGGTGCCGCCGATGTGCTCGCGCTCCACCAGGGTCACCTTGGCGCCCAGCTGGGCCGCCCGGATGGCAGCCACATAGCCGCCGGGGCCGCCGCCCACGACGATAACGGTCTTCTGGCCAGCTGCGGCGGGGGCTGCAGCCGGGGCAGGTGCAGCAGGAGCGGCGGGAGCGGGTGCGGCGGGAGCCGCGGCGCCGGCAGCATCGGGAACCGCCTCTCCGGCGGCGCCGATCCAGGCGATCACGCTCTTGCAGGGGGCGGTCTCGCCCTCCGGCAGCAGGATCTTCAGCAGGGTGCCGTCCTCCTCGGCCTCCACGTCGTTGGTCAGCTTATCGGTCGCCACGGAGAACAGGATGTCCCCCTTCTTGACGGTGTCTCCCTCTTTGAACTTCCACTCTTCAATGGTGCCCTCGGTCATCGTCAGACCCAGCTTGGGCATCAGAACTTCAGTTGCCATAATTTCTGTCCTTCTTTCATGAACTTACCCAAAAACCGCCTCTAATTCGGCCTTTGAGTTGTTTGGATCGTCAAATTTTGGACAATGACCCCTCAAAGGGAACCCGGCACAGGCCGGGTTCCCTTGAATGGGTTGTTTGATCTCACACCAGGAGCATGTAGGGGTTCTCCAGCAGCTCCGCGATCCGCTTGAGGAACTTGGAGGCCATCACGCCGTCGATCACGCGGTGGTCGGCAGTCAGGCTCAGGTTCATCATGGTCCGGATCACGATCTCGCCGTTGCGCACCACAGGGGTATCCACCATGTCGCACACGCCCAGAATCGCCAGCTCAGGCTGGTTGATGATGGGAGAGAAGCTGGTGATGCCATAGGGCCCGAGGCTGGAGATGGTGAAGGTGCCGCCGGTCATGTCCTCCATGCCCAGCTTGCCGGTGCGGGTGGCCTCGATCAGAGCCTCCGTCTCCTGGGCGATCTGTGCCAGGGACTTCTCCTCGCAGTTCTTCACATTGGGCACGATCAGGCCATCGCCCTTGGCGACCGCCAGGCCCATGTTCACGTGCTTGTGGCGGGTCAGCATATTGTCCGCGAAGCTGGCGTTCACGTCGGGGAACTCGGTCAGGGCCTTGGCAACCACCTTCATCAGGATGTGGTTGTAGGTCAGCTTGATCCCCTGCTCCTTCAGGCCGTCCTTCAGCTTGGCCCGCAGGTCCTTCATAGCCGTGACCTCCACCGGACGGGTGTAGGTGACCCGCGGAGAGGTGTGCCAGGAGTTGGTCATGTTGGCAGCGATGCTGCGGCGCAGCGGATTCACCTTCACAGGCTTCTCGTCGTTGCTCTCAACAGCGGCAGCGGCCTCAGCGGCGGGAGCTGCGGCTGCACCCACACCGGCGGCGGCCAGCACGTCCGCCTTCATCACGCGGCCCTGGACGTCCAGCTTGCTGACGTCCACGCCCAGCTCGGCAGCCAGCTTGGCAGCCATGGGGCTGGTCTTGGGACCGGCCACAAAGTTCTCCACGTCCTTGGCCACCACGGTCCCGTTGGGGCCGGTGCCGGGGATCTGGGAGAGGTCATAGCCCTTTTCCTTCGCCAGCTTCTTGGCGTAGGGAGTCGCCAGCACGTAGGCACCGGCGGGACGGTCCGCATGGGCCGTGGGGGCGGCGGCAGGAGCCGCGGCAGAGGCTGCGGACGGCGCAGCGGCAGGAGCAGCAGGCGCGGCCGCGGCGGGCGCGGCGGCACCGGAGGCATCCGGAATCGCCTCGCCGGGCTGGCCGATCCAGGCGATCACGCTCTTGCAGGGGGCGGTCTCGCCCTCCGGCAGCAGGATCTTCAGCAGGGTGCCGTCCTCTTCGCACTCCACGTCGTTGGTCAGCTTATCCGTCGCTACGGAGAACAGGATGTCCCCCTTCTTGACAGCGTCGCCCTCTTTATATTTCCACTCTTCAATGGTGCCCTCGGTCATCGTCAGGCCGAGCTTGGGCATCAATACTTCAGTTGCCATACTTGAAAATCTCCTTTTCAACAGGCATTAAAACATGCCCTTGATGCCCTTTACCAGGTCCTCCGGAACCACTTTCACCATCTTCTCCAGGGTGGGAGCGAAGGGGATCGGGCAGAAGGGAGCGCCGTACCGCAGGATGGGGGCATCCAGATACTCCATGGCCTCCTCCGCGACGGTGGCGGAGATCTCCGCGCCGAAGCCGCCCTGCTTGACAGCCTCGTGGACGATGCAGAGGCGGTGGGTCTTCTTCACACTGTTCAGCACGGTCTCCTTATCCCAGGGAGACAGGGTGATCAGGTCGATGACTTCGGCCTCAATGCCCTCCTTGGCCAGCAGGTCCGCAGCGCCGCGGGCATTCTTCATGCCGATGGAGTAGGACACGATGGTCACATCCTTCCCCTCACGCTCCACGCGGGCCTTGCCCAGGGTGTAAGGCTCCTCCTCGCCGATCTCGGGCACTTCGCCTTTCTCCTTGTACAGGATCTTGTTCTCGAAGTACAGCACGGGGTCATCGCACTCGATGGCGGCCTTCAGCACCATCTTGGCGTCATAGGGATTGGAGGGCGCCACAACCTTGATGCCGGGGATGTGGGCGAACCAGGACTCCACGCACTGGGAATGCTGTGCAGCGCCGCCGCCGGCAGAACCGTCGGGCGCACGCAGGACCAGGGGCACCTTGGCCTGGCCGCCGAACATGTAGCGGACCTTTGCCATCTGGTTGAAGATCTCGTCCATGGGCACGCCGATGAAGTCGGCGAAGTGCATGTCCACCACGGGACGGGCGCCGGCCAGAGCCGCGCCTACGCCGCCGCCGATGATAAAGGTCTCGGAAATGGGGGTATCAATGATCCGGCCGGGGAACTGCTGGGGCAGGCCCTTGAACTGACCGAAGATACCGCCCTGACGGGCCAGGTCCTCGCCCATTGCGAATACAGTGGGGTCTTTCGCCATCGTCTCGGCCATGGCCTCTTGAGTGGCCTGAGAAAAAGTGATCTTACGCATCGTATTTGTCCTCCTTCGCCTTAGTCATCCACGTAGACGTACTTCATGTACTCGGACGCATCGGCGTACTCGCTCTGCATAGCGTACTCCTTGGCGTCTTTGATCTTCTGCTCACACTTGGCATCGATGGCGTCGCACTCCTCGGCGGTCATCAGCTTCAGCTTGGCGGCCTTGGCGCGGAACATCTTCAGAGGATCGGTGTCGTGATAGATCTTCTGGGTCTCGGCGTGGTCACGATACAGTTCAGGGTCGCCCACGAAGTGGCCCTCAATGCGGTAGGTCTTGGCCTCGATGAACGTGGGGCCTTCGCCGGCACGGGCACGGGCAACAGCCTCCTTGGCGGCCTCATACACAGCAAAGACATCCTGGCCGTCCACGATCACACCGGGCACATGATAACCCGCCGCGCGGTCGGAGATGTTCTCCACATTGCAGGTGGTGCGGTAAGGCGTGGTGGAAGCCCAGCAGTTCATCTCGTTGACGAAGATCACGGGCAGCTTCCAGGCGGAAGCGACGTTCATGGCTTCGTGGAAAGTGCCGCGGTTGGAGGCACCGTCACCGAAGAACACCACGGAAACCCGGTCGTTCTTCAGGATCATCTTGCTGGCCAGGGCAGCGCCGGTGGCCAGGTTGTAGCCGCCGCCCACGACGCCGTTGGCGCCCAGCATACCCACAGAGAAGTCGGCAATGTGCATGGAGCCGCCGCGGCCCTGGCACAGGCCGGTCTTCTTGCCGAAGATCTCAGCCATCATGCGGTTCACATCCGCGCCCTTGGCCACACAGTGGCCGTGGCCGCGGTGAGTGGACTCGATCATATCGTCCTTCCGCAGAGCGGAGCACACACCAGTGGCGATGGCCTCCTCACCGATGTACAGGTGCACGAAGCCGGGAATCTCACCATTCAGGAAGTCGTGCTTCACGCTCTCCTCAAACTTGCGGATGGTGCACATGGTCTCATAAAAGTGCTCCGCCAGTTCCTTGGTGTATTTTGCTGCCTTTGTTGCTGCCATAGGAAAAACTCCCTTCTGCCGACTCTCCTGTCGGCACTCTTTGAAATTTGCTGGGACAGATGCGCTGGGCGGTGAAATCGTCAAAATTTTCACCTATGTTCTCTGAAAAGACGTGGCAACAGTTTCCTGCAGCCACGTCCTCTCAGCTAACGCAACTTACGAAACCTTAACCGTTGTTTATACGGAAACGCAGGCTGCCTCTTCAATTAGGCGGCGGGCTCAGTGGTGCCAGCATCAGCCTGAGTGACGCTGGTGAAAGCCTCGATCAGCTCGGGGGTCAGCTCGTCGGCGAACTCGTCGTACACGGGGGCAGAAGCCTCAGCGAACTCAGCAGCAGCCTCGGGAGTCAGCTCGGTGATCTCAACGCCAGCCTCGGCCCACTTGTCCATGATCTCCTGATCCTGGCTGCGGTTCAGCTCACGCTCGTACTCGCAGGCAGCCTGGCCGGCCTCGTCAACGATGGCCTGCAGCTCGGGAGACAGGGAGTTGTACAGCTCAGCGTTCATGCAGAAGAACAGGCAGTCATAAGCGCCGGTCCAATAGGTCAGATAGCTCTGGACCTCCTGGATGGAAGCGGCATCAGCGGTGGGCAGGGGGTTCTCCTGGCCGTCGTAGGTGCCGGTCTGCAGAGCGGTGAACACCTCGGACCAGTTGGCGTTGGTGTAGTCGGCGCCCCACAGCTCATAGGAGCGGTTCAGCAGCTGGGAACCCGCGACACGCATCTTCAGGCCGTTCATGTCAGCCTTGCTGGCGATGGCGTGCTTGCTGTTGGTGATGTGGCGGAAGCCGTTCTCCGCAATGCCCAGCAGGTGCACGTTGTAGGTGCTCTCCAGAATCTCGCCCAGAGCCTCGCCGCCGGCGCCGTCCAGGGCCGCGTCAGCCTCTTCCGTGCTGCTGAACAGGAAGGGCAGGGAGACCACGTTGAACCGCTGGTCGAAGGAGGACCAGATCAGGTTGGAGTGCATGGACAACTCGGTGGTACCGTCCATCAGGGCCTGGATGCCGTCGGTCTGGTTGCCGGCGGTCAGCTGGTCAGCGGGATAGTACTGAACGGTGATGGCACCGCCGGTCTTCTCGCCCACGATCCGGGCGAACTCCTTGGCGCCGTCCACCCAGGGAGAGGTCTCCGTGGCGGAGCAGGCGAACTTCCAGGTCATTTCCTCGAACTCGCCAGTGGAAGCGGCAGCATCATCGCCGCTGTCGGCAGTGGTATCGCTGGCAGCGTCATCGCCACCGCCGCAGGCCACCAGGGCCAGAGCCATGGTGAGCGCCAGGAGCAGTGCAAGAAACTTTTTCATTGTTTTGCCTCCTTAAAATAGTTGTAGCAGGTATTATCTGAAACCGCAAAGCGCGGTTACAGCCAAGTCAGGAGATGCTTATTTGCCGAACAAGAGCACGGTAGAGAACCAGGGCACATAGGTGATGAGCAGCAGCGCAATAATGCATGCCACAATCTGGGGCCACACAGCCTTGGACATAGAGACAATGGTGACCTTGGTCTTGTCCCGCAGGCCCTGAAGCTTCTCGGACACACCGATGGCGACGAACAGGTTGACACCCACGGGAGGAGTCACCTGGCCGATAGCCAGGTTCACTGTGGCGATCACGCCGAAGTGGACGGGGTCGATGCCCAGCTGGGTGGCTACGGGGTACATGATGGGGATAAAGATGTACATGGCGGAGTTGGCGTCCACGAAGCAGCCTGCAATCAGGAAGATCACGTTGACGATCAGCAGGAAGATGTACTTGTTGCCGGAGATCTCCAGCAGCAGAGCCTGGGCCGCCTGCGCAATGCCGAACACCGTGCACACATAGGAGAACAGGGTGGCCGCGCCGATGATCAGCATGATGCCGCCGGTGGTCTTGCCGGAGTCGACCAGGATATCGATCATATCCTTCATCTTGACCTCACGATAGATGAAGACGCCGACCACCAGACCGTATACCACGGAGACGGCAGCCGCCTCGGTGGGGGTGAAAACGCCGCCGTAGATGCCGCCGATGATGATGACGGGCATCAGGAAGCCCCAGAAGGCCTCACGGAAGGACTTCCAGCGCTGGCCCCAGGAGGACTTTGCCTTGGATGCCTGGATGCCCTTCTTGCGGCACTCGATCATGATGATGATCACCAGGGACAGGCCCATCATGATGCCGGGAATCCAGCCGCCCATGAACATATCGCCCACGGAGACGCCGGTGATGGAGGCGTACACCACGAATGCGATGGAGGGCGGAATGACGATGGCGATGGAGGAGGCGCTGGCCATCAGGGAAGAGGCGAAGGGGGCGGAGAAGCCGCCGCGGTTGATCATGGCGGGAATCAGGATAATGCCCAGAGCCGCCACGGTGGCGGGACCGGAGCCGGAGATGGCGCCGAAGAAGCAGGCCACGATAACAGCCACGATGGCGATGCCGCCGCGCCGATGGCCGACGCAGTCATCAGCAAACGCCACCAGACGGCTGGAGATGCCCGCCTTGGCCATGATGTTGCCGGACAGAACAAAGAACGGAATAGCCAGCAGCAGGAACTTTGCCATGCCGCTGTACACGTTGGTAGGGACGACCGTCAGGGGGGAACTGCTGAAGAGCAGGGCGAAAATGGAAGACATACCCAGGCTGACGGCAATGGGGATATTCAGCAGCAGCATCACGAAGAAGCTGCCGAACAGGATCAAGTTAATCATACAGTCTCTTTGCCTCCCTCTGTCTCAGCCGGCTTCACACAGGCGGCCTTGTTGCTCATCACGTCGACCAGATACTCGATCGCATGGAGCACCAGGAAGATGGAGCCGATGGGCAGCAGGATGGTAAACACCCATTCGGGCCAGCCCAGAGAGAAGGTCTCTTTGCCGGTGCTGATCTGATCGAACACCTTGTTAAAGCCGGTGTAGATCAGGATGGCGTAAAAGATCAGGTTCACGACCGTGTCAATCACGGTCAGAATCTTTTTACCCCCGACGCCCACATTGTCGAAGATCAGGGACAGCGTAATCATGCTGCCGTCTCTGGTAGCTAGGGCGCAGCCCAGCATGATCATCAGGATGAACACGTTGATGACCAGCTCCTCGGACCACGCGAAGTTGGAGTGGAAAACATACCGAGAGAGCACGTTGATAAACGTGATCGCTGTAACCACGACGGTAATCACGCAGAGCACGAATTCCTCGACTTTGGTGAGCCCGTTCATGATCGTCTTGTAGGTTTTCATTCGATCAATCCCTTCAGTTAGTGTGGCGCCCCGTCTTAACAGAATATTTATACGTCTCCTGCGCATGAATAGTTGCCTGTCTATCATGCCGTATGAATAAACTGCCGCAAAGCGCCGATTCTTACGCAAGCCTTACGCAAATCATGGCATTTTGAAATTTTATTCTGAAAGACGTTTGTCCCGCAAGTAAAAATCCTGTACACACAAGGAGCGACATCATGTCCCATTGCCAAATCACACTCAGCGTCAACGCCGGGGTCGCCCTGCATCTGGGTGCCATGCGGGTCTGGTCCGACGCGCTCCACGACCATCGGGTTGTGGGGTTCTCCACTGTCACCCCTGAGCGCTGGAACATTCTTCAGGCTCATCCGGACTTCGCCAGCCCGGATCTGCTCTTTTTCACCCACTGCCATCCGGACCATTACTCCCGCGCCCTGACAGAGCAGGTGATTGCCCAAAATCCGCAGGTGGCCCTGGTGCTGCCGGAGCAGGAGTTTGACCGCCAGCTGGTGCTGGCCGGTCCCAGCAGCCATCTCACCCTGGAGGGGCTGCACATGGACTTCATGCGCCTGACTCACGAGGGTGCACAGTACCGGGAGGTCCCCCACTACGGCTGTATCCTGGAATATGACGGTTTCCGGGTCCTGATCGCCGGAGACTGCGCCGTGGCGGACCCGCAGCTGCGGGATTTCATCGGCAACCGCCCCATTGATCTGGCCCTTTTGAACTTCCCTTGGGTGACTCTTCGGAAGGGCCGTCACTTCATCGAACAGGCCATCCGGCCGGAGCATCTGGTGGTATACCATCTCCCCTTCTCCCACGATGACCGCTGGGGATATCGGGATGCCGCCGTCAAGGGTGCGGGCCAGCTCCAGGGGGTGCCGGATGTCCGGCTGCTGCTGGAGCCGTTCCAGCGGGAAATCCTGACCTGACAGAATCAAAAAGAGAGACGCGCCGGGCGCGTCTCTCTTTTTGATTCTGCGGACGCTGTCTCAGTCCACATAAAATATTGTATCCAGCACCTGGTCCCGGGTGATGGTTCCGAAATAGTCCCGAAGGGGGAAGCGGTCCAGCACCGCCCCCACGTCCTCCCGCCGGAATGGCGTGCCCATCAGGGCGCCGGTCACCTCGTCCATGGGGCTGACAGCCAGAAAATCTCCGTAGAACACGATCTGGCGGATGATCCCCTGGTCCACCTCCACACAGGGCTCCAGGGTGCCGCCGTCCCAGCGGCGCTTGTTCCGCAGGTTGTACTTGGGGGAACGGCCGAAGTTCCACTCCCAGGTGTCGTACTTGGTGCGCTTCAGCTCATCCACAGCAGCCAGTTCCTCATCTGTCAGGTGATCCTCCACCAGACCGCTGCCGGCCAATGTTTTCTTCAGATAACTCCAGAAGGCGGGCATATCCATATCCGTCTTCAGGAACTCCCGGATGTTGCCGATCCGACTGCGCACGGATTTTGCACTCTTGGACTCGAACTTTGCCGGGTCCACATTCAGCGCCCCGGACACCATGCCGGGGTTGGCGTCGAACAGCAGTGTCCCATGATACAGGAAGCGCCCGCGGAGCAGCCGCTGGGCTGTGCCGGACACCTTCCGCCCCTCCACCAGGATGTCATTGCGGCCGGAGGCCTCCGCCTGCAGGCCCAATCCCTGCAAGGCCTCCACAATGGGACGGGTGAACCGCTCCATGGTCAGCCGCTCCGCGTCTCCCACGTCGGTGATGAAGGAGTAGTTCAGGTTGCCCAGATCATGGTACACGGCGCCGCCGCCGGTGGTGCGGCGCACCACATGGATTTGATGGGCCTCCACAAAGGCCCGGTTGATCTCACCCTCGGCGTTCTGGTTCTGCCCGATGACGATGGTGTTGTCGTTCTGCCACAGGAGCAGATACTCCCCCGACCGCCGGCTGCGGAGTACCGTCTCTTCAAACGCCAGATTGTAAAAAGGGTCCTGGGATCCGGTCTCCAAATAGTGAATCTCCTGACTCATAGCCGCCTCCTCTGCAAAAAGTGCCGGATGTTTTTTCTATTGTATACCGTCCGGGCGGTCCCGGCAATGTGCAGAACCACCGAAAATGCCCGCCATCTTTCCGCTGCCCGGATGCGGGAGCGCCCGTTGCGGAATCGGACACAGCGGTCCGGGTTCGGCCCCGGGCCGCTGTGAGGGGAACGCATTTTTACCAGATGGCCTTGGTGTCCACGTCCTGCTTCAGCCGGGCGGCAAAATCCGCCACGGACATGGCGCCCAGATCCTCACCGGTCCGCAGGCGGACGGAGACGGTCTGGTTTTCCATATCCCGGTCGCCCACTACCAGCATATAGGGGATCTTCTCCAGGGTGGCCTCCCGGATCTTCTTGCCGATCTTCTCGTTGCGGCCGTCCACCTCCACCCGGAAGCCGGCGGCATCCAGCTGCTTTGCGATCTGATCGGCGTATTCCAGGGCGCGGTCTGTAATGGGCAGGACCTTCACCTGCACCGGGTTCAGCCACACCGGGAACGCGCCGGCAAAGTGCTCGGTGATGACGCCGATGAACCGCTCCACGCTGCCCAGAACCACCCGATGGACCATGACGGGGCGGTGCTTCTGGCCGTCCTCTCCGGTGTACTCCAGTTCAAACCGCTCCGGCAGCTGGCTGTCCAGCTGGATGGTGCCGCACTGCCAAGTGCGGCCCAGGGAATCGGCCAGATGGAAGTCCAGCTTGGGGCCATAGAAAGCGCCGTCGCCCTCGTTGACCTCGAAGGTCTTGCCCATGTCGGTGATAGCGTTTTTCAGGATGTCCTGGTTATGCTCCCACTCCTCCACAGTGCCGATGTGATCCTCCGGCATGGTGCTGAGTTCAATGGTGTAGCTGAGGCCGAAGGTGGAGTACACTTCGTCGAACAGGCGGACCGTCTCCTGGATCACGTCCTTCATCTGGTCCGGGGTCATGAAGATGTGGGCGTCGTCCTGGGTGAAGCAGCGGACCCGGAACAGGCCGTGGAGCGCACCGGACAGCTCGTGCCGGTGTACCAGGCCCAGCTCGCCCACCCGCAGGGGCAGCTCCCGGTAGGAGTGAGGCTCGCTGGCGTAGACCAGCATGCCGCCGGGGCAGTTCATGGGCTTGATGGCGTAATCCTCTTCGTCGATAACAGTGGTGTACATGTTCTGCTTATAGTGGTCCCAGTGGCCGGAACGCTCCCACAGCTGACGGTTGAGGATGATGGGGGTGGAGATCTCCACATAGCCGTACTTCTTGTGGACCTGGCGCCAGTAATCCAGCAGGGTGTTTTTCAAGGTCATGCCCTTGGGCAGGAAGAAGGGGAAGCCAGGCCCCTCGTCCCGCAGCATGAACAGGCCCAGCTCCCGGCCCAGCTTCCGGTGGTCCCGCTTCTTAGCCTCTTCGATCCGCTGGAGGTAGGCATCCAGCTCGTCCTTCTTCGGGAAGGCGATGCCGTAAATCCGCTGGAGGGTCTCCCGGTTGGAATCACCCCGCCAGTAGGCGGCGTTGCAAGCGGTGAGCTTGAGGGCGTTGCCCTTGATGCGGCCGGTGGAGTCCAGATGGGGGCCGGCGCAGAGATCCGTGAACTCGCCCTGCTTGTAGAAGGAGATATGGGCGTCTGCGGGCAGGTCGTTGATAAGCTCCACCTTGTAGGGCTCTGCCTTCTCCTCCATGAACTTCAAAGCCTCCTCCCGGGGCAGTTCGAACCGCTCCAGCTTCAGCTTCTCCTTGCAGATCTTCCGCATCTCTGCCTCGATCTTCTCCAGGTGCTCCGGCGTGAAGGCGAAGGGGGCGTCCAGGTCGTAGTACCAGCCCTCGTCGATGGAGGGGCCGATGGCCAGCTTCACCTCCGGCCACAGGCGCTTCACGGCCTGGGCCATCACGTGGGAGCAGGTGTGCCAGTAGGTCTGGCGGTACGCCGGATTCTCAAAGGTAAACTCGTTGTTCTTCACTTCTTCAGACATGGTTGATCCTCCTTTTGTTCAAGGGGCAGAAAACAAAAATCCCACCCCTGAAAAATCAGGGGTGGGATACAAAATCGTATTCCACGGTTCCACCCTGCTTGCATCCCCGGAGGGATGCCGCTCGTGTCCTCTATAACGGGAGGTCCCGTCCCAGCCTACATATCGGTGGGCGGCTCCAAGGCGGTGGCTGTGTTCCGGGCTCTGGCGGGGTCCGCTTTCAGCCAGCGGCGGTCCCTCTCTGCTGTCGAGTCCCGGACAGCGTCCTTTTCAATGCTTTTTTCAGTAAAAATAAATATATCACGGGCCTTTTTCCTTGTCAAGTGGGGGAACCTGCCTTTTTCCGGACGTCGGTTCCCTCTGTCTTTACAGGCCGGGCCAGAGGATGTCCCGGGCCACCGGTGTGTAGAACAGCCGCTCCACTTCCTCCCGCCGCCGGGTCTGCCCCAGGATCCACATGAGCTTGGCCACCACGGCCTCCGTGGTCATGTCGTAGGCCTCCAGCACCCCCAGATCGCTTTTGAGGCGGTAGCCCACGTGATACACCCCCAGGTCGCTGCCCTCATTCTCCACCTGGGTGGTGAGAACGACGACCCGCCCCGCCTCCATCCAGCGGCGGACGCAGTCGTAAAAGCCGCCCGCCTCCGGCAGGCCGCCCACGCCGAAGCTCTCGATAATCAGGGCGTCGTTCCGCTCCAGCAGGAAGTCCGCCGCATCCCGCCCGGTGCCGGGCACCAGCTTCAGCAGGGCCACCCGCGGGTCCAGGCGGTCGTAAAACACCGGGGCCTCCCGGCAGTCCTGGCGGATGTACCGCAGCAGCACGCCGTCCCGCAGGACGCCCAGCTCCGGGTGATTGATGCTGGAAAAGGCCTGGAAGCTCTTGGAGCGGGTCTTCTTGGCCCGGGTCCCCAGGATCACCCGGCTGTTGAACACGATAGAGACCCCCGGCAGGTCCTCCGCCGCGCAGCGGAAGGCGTCCGCCAGATTTGTCTTGGAATCCGTGGAATCAAATCCGATGGGTCTCTGGGCGCCGGTCAGCACAATAGGCTTAGGACTACCCTGGATCAGATAGCTCAGGGCCGCCGCCGTATACGCCATGGTGTCCGTGCCGTGGGTGATGACAAAGCCGTCATAGCAGCCGTAGTGCTCCCGGATACAGGCGGCGATCTCCAGCCAGTGAGCCGGGGTCATGTTGGTGCTGTCCAGGTTCAGCAGCTGGAGGCAGTCCACGCCGCAGATGTCCGAGATCCCGGGAATATGGGAGAGCAGCTGCTCCGTGGTCAGCTCCGGCGCAAGGCCGCTGTCCGTCACGTCCGAGGCGATGGTGCCGCCAGTGCCGATCAGCAGAATCTTCTTCATCTCATTCATTTCATCCGCTCCTCCGCTCACCCCAGATCCCGGTGGTCCAGCGCTGCCAGGCCGAACCGGGCCGCCAGGTCGATCTCCGCCCGTTCCGCTTCCGTCTCCGCCTGCTTCCGCCGCTGGCGCAGCTCCCGGAGAAACAGGCCCCGGAGGGAGTCCTCCTCCGCCCGCCGCCACAGGTCCTCCGCCATACGGGTGCGGTCCCGGACCTCCAGGGCGTAAAACCGGTCCGCCAGCGCCTCCTGGATGGCCGCGGCGCCAGCGCCGCCCTCTCCGGTCTCGCCGGTGAGGAGGATGCGGTACAGGTCCCCGGCCGTCTCCGGCGGCAGAGCTGCCTCCACGGCGGCCCGGGGCTCTTTTCCGGTGACGTCCACCTCTAAAACCTCATACCGGTGCCGGGCAAAGGGCACAAAGGTCAGGGAGACCTCTCCGCCGTCGGAGATCGTCCCCTCGTAAACCCCCTTCTCCCCCAGCTCGTCGAACCCCCGGCCCTCCGGACAGCCGGGCCAGGCGCAGACCGTCCGCCCCAGTGTCAGGGGCGCCGTCCGCTTGTGGACGTGGCCCAGTGCCAGATAGCAGAGGCCGCTGGCCGCCGCCTCTTCCCGGCGGATGGGGCCGTACCGCGCCTCCGCCCCGTCCAGCTCCCCATGGAGCAGGCCGATGTGACACTTTCCGTCTGCCGGGGCGGTGAAACCCGCCAGCAGGCTCTCCAGCTGTTCCGGGCCGGAGAATGCCGCCCCGTGGATCACCAAGTTCCGCTCCGGCACCTCCACGGCCGTGAGCCTGTTCTCTTTGAATACGTACACATTCTCCGGCCAGTCCACCGTCTCCCAGGGACTGCCGGGTCCGTACCAGTCGTGGTTGCCGGGGGAGATGAACACCCTGGTCCGCATCTGTCCCAGAGCGGCGGCCAGCTGTTCCCCCGTCTCCCGGAAGGGGCTGGCGCTGTCGAACAGATCCCCCGCCAGCAGCACCAGATCGATGCCGTGTTCCTTCACGTAGTCCGCCAGACGGAGAGCCAGCTCCCGGCTCTCCCGGCGGCGGGCCGCCGCCTGTCCGGGCGGCAGGGCGCCGAAGGCGCTGTCCAGGTGGAAGTCCGCGCCGTGCAGAAACCGGATCATCCCTGCTCCTCGGGCCGCCAGCCCTTGCACACATCCACCCACGCGGCAAAGTTGGAGGCGTACCGCTCCAGCTCGTCGCAGGTCATCTCCACGGCGCTGTTGCTGCTGCCTGCGGCGGGGAACACCGTCTCGAACCGCTTCATGGACACATCCAGGTACACCTTCACATCCTCCGGCAGGGCAAAGGGGCACACGCCGCCCACGTCGTGGCCGATCAGCTCGTGGGCCTCCTCATGGGTCAGCATTTTGGCCTTGGTGTGGAACTGGGCCTTGTAGCGGCTGTTGTCCACCTTGGCGTCCCCCGCCACCACAATGATGATGGGCTTGTCCTCCACCTTGAAGCTAAGGCTCTTGGCAATGCGGGCGCCCTCCACACCCACGGCCACCGCCGCCAGCTCCACCGTGGCGGAGGAAACATCGAACTCCCGGATTCGCTCTTCGATGCCGAGGGGCTTGAAATATGCTCTGACTTTTTCAATGGACATGATGGTTCGTTCCTCTCTATCTGAAATTTTAACCAGCCGGTTTGAAATCGTCCCGGTCACCGTACGTCAATCCGCTCCACGGCGGTGCACAGTCCGGTGGCGCTGTCCAGCGTGAAGATGGCCCCCTGGAGCTTGGCGGGTCCCTCCGGCGCCCGGTAGCGGCCCGGCAGGCCGCCCAGGAATCCCTCCACGGACTGCCGGGGGTCGATGCCCAGCACCGACTCGATGGACCCGGTCATTCCCAAATCCGTAATATAGCCCGTGCCCCTGGGACACACCCGCTCGTCAGCGGTGGGCACGTGGGTATGGGTCCCCCACAGGGCGGACACCCGCCCGTCCAGATAGTAGCCCATGGCCAGCTTCTCACTGGTTGCCTCCGCGTGGAAGTCCACCAGGGTGAAGTCCGCCGCGTCTCTCTCCAGCAGCCGGTCCGCCGCCGTGAAGGGGTTGTCCGCCCCCCAGGCCAGGTCGCACCGGCCGATCAGGTTCAGCACCCGGATCCGGACGCCGCCCAGGTCGTAAACACCGCAGCCCCGGCCCGGGGCCCGGCCGGTGTAGTTGGCGGGCCGCAGCAGCCAGGGCGCGTCCTCCAGGAAATCCGCAATCTGGCTCTTGCCGAAGGCGTGGTTCCCCAAGGTCACCACGTCGGCACCGGCGTCGTAGATCCGCTCCGCCTGGTCGCGGGTCAGCCCCACTCCGGCGGCATTCTCGCCGTTCACCACCGTGAAGTCGATGGCCTTCCACTTCTGGAGGGGACGCAGGTGCCGCTCCAGATGGCGGAGGCCGGGCTCCATCACCACGTCGCCCACTGCCAGAATGTGATACAGCATAGCGCGCCTCCCGTCTTTACAATCTAATGTGTTAGTATACCAAAAACCGTCCCGCTTGCAAAGAAAAACCGAAAATTTTTCCGCCGCCGTTGCGTTTCCTCCAGTCATCCCTTATAATGATTCCGGACACTATAAGAAATTCTGATTGCTGGAGGGATGATCCATGGCGGTCAAGCTGGAGCTGTACCGAGTGTTCAAAGAGGTGGCGGAGACGGGCAACATCTCCCTGGCGGCAAAAAACCTCTACATCTCCCAGTCGGCGGTGAGCCAGTCTATCAAGCAGCTGGAGACGGCGCTCCAGGCCCGCCTGTTCGCCCGCAGTCCCCGGGGCGTCTCCCTCACCTGGGAGGGGCAGATGCTCTACCAGTATGTCCGCAGCGCCCTGGGCCTGCTGGCCACAGGGGAGGACAAGCTGTCCCAGGCCCAGCAGCTGTTGCTGGGCACCTTGACCATCGGCGCCAGCGACACTGTCACCAGCTTTTTCCTGACGCCATATTTGGAGGCCTTCCACCGCCAGCACCCGGGCATCCGGCTGAAGATTGTCAGCGGCCGCAGCGCCAAGGTGCTGAGCATGCTGAAATCCGGCGCTGTGGACATCGCCTTCGCCTCCTCCCCCACGGACCCCGCCGCGCTGCATACCTGGTCCTGCTTCGCCACCCACTCCGTCTTTGTGGCGGGCAGCGGCTACGACTGTGACTTCGACCACGTGTATACCCGGCAGGAGATCGCGGAGTTCCCCCTGATCCTGCTGGAGCGCAAGGCCAGCAGCCGGGTGTTTCTGGAGCAGTACTTTCTGCAAAGCGGCATCACCCTGACGCCGGAAATCGAGCTCTCCTCCCGGAGCCTTCTGGTATCCCTGGCCCGGATCGGCCTGGGGGTGGCCGGTGTGACGCTGGAGTTTGTGCAGAAGGCCCTGGACAGCGGGGACATCCGCCTGCTGAAAACCGACTTCACCATTCCTGCCCGCAGCGTGGACATGTGCACCCTGCGGGACGTGACGCCCACCGCCGCGGCCTCCGCCTTTATGGAGATGGTCCGGCAGGACGCCCGGTGACGGCCATGGAACAGCTGTTTCTGATCCTGGAGCTGGTTGGGACGCTCGCTTTTGCCGCCTCCGGCGCCATCACCGGCCTGAAAAAGAACATGGACGTTTTCGGCGTCTGCATTCTGGGCCTCACCACCGCGGTGGGCGGCGGCGTCATCCGGGACCTGCTCTTGGGCATCACGCCGCCGGGCACCTTCCAGGATCCCATCTACGCCGTGGTGGCCCTGCTGACCTCCCTGGTGCTGTTTCTGCCCCGCATCCGGCGGCTCCTCATGTGGGACCAGCGGCTCTACGACTTGGTGCTGCTGATTATGGACTCCGCGGGCCTTGGCATTTTCACTGTGGCGGGCATCCGCATTGCCTATGAACACGCGGCCCGCCCCACCCTGTTCCTGCTGGTGTTTGTGGGCGTGGTTACCGGCGTGGGCGGCGGCGTGCTGCGGGACGTGCTGGCCGGGGACACGCCCTACATTTTCGTCAAGCATGTCTATGCCTCCGCCTCCCTGGCCGGGGCGCTGGCCTGCGTGGTCCTCTGGCCCCTGGCGGGAGAGATGGCCGCCATGCTCTGCGGCAGTGCGCTTGTGGTCGCCGTCCGCATCCTCTCCGCCCACTTCCGCTGGAACCTGCCTCACGCCCATGACTGAACAAACGGCCTCTCCGGATCGGGAGAGGTCGTTTTCTGTCCGGGGGACTCTTTTACAGGCCGTCAATGTTCGAGCCCGGATCCGCCGCTTTTCCCACGCCGCCCAGTGGAGATGCCAGGTTCTCTTCTCCATCTCTGCCATCCATGCCGGGATCGTATCTATACCCTCCGCCTTCCTGACAAAATAAACAGAAATTGAAATCAGGTTTCTAAGCAGCGGAAATGGGCACTCTGTTGCAAAAGAGGGTTGTGCTGTCCCAGTTTTTTTGATATACTAGATTAGTTTTCGGCCATTTCGGGCGGTCTTTCCGCCGAATGGCCCTGCACAACAGTTCACCAAGCAAAGGAGCGCGTATATGAAGCAGAAAAAAATTCCTCTCTCCCTCCAAATCTTTCTGGCGCTGGGGCTAGGCATCGCGGTCGGCATGGCCTTCACGGGAAATCCCACCTTTGCCGTCAGCTATATCAAGCCCTTCGGCACCATTTTCCTGAACCTGCTGAAGTTCGTGGTGGTGCCCATCGTCTTTTTCTCCATTCTCTCCGGCATCATCTCCATGAGCGATATCCGCAAGGTGGGTTCCATCGGCGTCAAAACGCTGGTGTATTATACCTGCACCACTGCCGGGGCCATCGTGCTGGCCATGTTCCTGGCCAACCTGTTCAAGGGCTTCTTCACGGTCATCGACCCCACCGGTGTCACCTTTGAGCCCGGTGAGACCGCCAGCTTCATGGACACGCTGGTGGACATCTTCCCCTCCAACATCATCGCCCCCTTTGCCAACGCCTCCATGCTGCAGGTGATCGTGGCGGCGCTGCTGTTCGGCTTCGGCATCCTGGCCGCCGGAGAGAAGGGACGGCCCGCAGCGGCGCTGGTCGACAGCCTTACAGAGGTCTGCATGAAGGTCATGGACATCATCCTGCGCCTCTCCCCCATCGGCGTGTTCTGCCTGATCCTGCCGGTGGTGGCGGAAAACGGTCCCCAGATCCTGGGCAATCTGGGCCTGGTGCTGCTGTGCGCCTATATCGGGTACTTCCTCCACGCCGTCATCGTCTACTCTGCCACGGTAAAGGCCCTGGGCGGCGTGAGTCCGCTGGCCTTCTTCAAGGGGATGTTCCCGGCCATGGCCATGGCGTTCTCCTCTGCCTCCTCCGTGGGCACCCTGCCTTTGAACCTGGAGTGCACGGAGCGGCTGGGCGCCCGGCGGGACATCGCCAGCTTCGTCCTGCCCCTGGGCGCCACCATCAACATGGACGGCACCGCCATCTACCAGGGCGTGTGCGCCGTGTTCATCGCCACCTGCTACGGAGTGGACCTGACCCTGGGCCAAATGATCACCATTGTGCTCACCGCCACCCTGGCCTCCATCGGAACCGCGGGTGTCCCCGGCTCCGGCGTGGTGATGCTGACCATGGTGCTGGAGAGCGTGAATCTGCCGGTGGCAGGCATCGGCCTGGTCATCGGCGTGGACCGCATCTTCGACATGGGCCGCACCACGGTGAACATCACGGGCGACGCTGCCTGCGCCCTGGTGGTCTCCAACCTGGAGAAAAAAGCGGAGGCCCGACGGGCTGCCCGCAGGCCCCGGGCCTGACCCCAGCCGAAAACGAGCGCGGCGCGGAACAAATTCCGCGCCGCGCTCACTGTTCTTTTCACAGAGGACCGGTCAGCCCATGCGGAGGGTGTCCCGCACGTCGCTGTCAAAATAGGCCACCGGGTTCTGGGGCTCTCCGTCCTGGCGGACCTCAAAGTGGAGATGGGCCCCTGTTGCCATGCCGGTCTTCCCCACGGCACCGATCATCTCCCCGGCCCGGACGGTGTCGCCCTCCTCCACCGTAAAGTCCCGGCACTGGCCATATAGGGTAGAAAGGCCGTCCCCGTGGTCGATCACCACATAATTGCCTCGCTCCACGTCATAGCCGGACTCCACCACAGTGCCGCCCGCTGCGGCCAGGACTGCCTCGCCCTCCGGCGCGGCAATGTCGATTCCGGTGTGAGTTTCACAGGTCTTGCCGCCCGGCTGCCACCGGGGGGTACCATAGGGGTTGGAGAGGCTGATGGTGTTGGCTCCCTGCACCGGCCACTGGAGGAAACGGCTGGCCGTCTCATCCACCGCATAGACGCCGTAGAGCCACGGGTCTTCATCACCGGCCAGCTGGGGCAGGAGGATCCCGCCGGGGCTGTTTGCGTCATATTCCACCTTCAGCCGCCCTGTGGACAGCGTGTAGGTCTTGGTCTGCTCCGAACCGTCAGTGAAGGTCACCGTCACCGTCAGCCGAGCGCCGTCCATCCGGTCGATGCTCTCCTGATTCGCCACCCGGGGATCCCTGTCCCAGTCGATATCGCCGGTGTCCGGAATCAGGAATCCATAGCGCACCTCCGGGTCATAGCCCTCCGTGACGGCAGCGCCCAGATCCGTCACCACCTCCATGGTCAGGGGCCCCTCTTCCTCCTCGCCATAAACGGCATGGATCACTCCTTCGCCGCTGGAAAGCCGGTACTCCGTGCCGTTGGCCTCGGCATCGAGATAGTTCTGCACCTCTTCTCTGGAGAGGTTGGTCAGAGTTCTGCTGCGGTACAGCGCCTCTCGGTCAATGGCAAGGGAAATGGTTCGAATGTTCTCCCCGGTCACCTGGAACAGACAGCCGGTGTAGTGGCCGCCCTCGGCAGACCAGGAGACTTGACCGGCTGTGCTGAAGGCCAGCCCCCCGTTGGCGTTCGCCTCGTAACGCTCCCCCGTGTCAGCGGCATAAGCCGTCAGGCCGAAGGAGAAGCTGGGCAGGGCTGTTACCGGCGCGCCGCTCTCTCCGGGCTCTCCGCCGCCAATGGGCCCCAGCGTTACAGAACCTACCACCAGCGCCAGTGCACAGGCGGCGCATACTGCCGCCCGGAGCACCGGGCGCCGCTTTCCGGGCGCCAGATGTTTGGGGCCGGTCGTCTCCTTCTGCGCTCCCGCCGTCTGCCGGGCGGCGGACAGCACCCGGTCATTCAGCCCGGCGGGGGGCTGGATATGCTCCATCAAATTCTGATAGTCGTTCTTCTTCATGGTCGTCTCCTCCCAGCAGGTCTTTGAGTCTTTTTCGGGCCCGGCGGAGCCGGGTGCGGACTGTGGCCGCCGGAATGTCCAGCAGCCCGGCGATCTCCTCCGTGGAATATCCCTCGGCATAATACAGGTGGATGGGGACGCGCAGCTTTTCCGGCAGGTGGGCCACTGCGTCCCACAGCTCTGCGGCGCCGCTGTCCGCTTCCGCGGCCGTCTCCGGCAGGTCCGCCAGCGCCAGCACCGGACGCCGCAGGCGGAAGCGGTGCAGGTCATGGCACCGGTTCACCGTGCACCGCAGCAGCCAGGCCCGCAGATGCTCCCCGTCCCAGGCAGATGCCTCCTGGCCCAGCAGCCGGAGAAACACGTCCTGGTACACGTCCTCTGCGTCCTGGACGCTCTGCATCCGGCACAGGGCCAGCCGGTAGACGGCGGCACCGTGGTGTTCCATGGCATTGCGCAGCAGGATTTCAGCCTCTTCCATGCAATGCCTCCTTTCTCTCGTTTGAAAAGCGCTTTCAACCTATATACGCCGGGGCGGGCCGAAATGTTTCCCCCTGGGAATTTTTCTGCCGGACAGCGGACGGCCGCCCGCTATATGGAATGCTGTCCTGCCAGACGCCCGGTCCCTTTTGCCCATGGGACCGGCCTGCCGTCAGGAGATCCCTCTCCGCAGGCAAAACAGGCAGGCGCATTTGCGCCTGCCTGTCCCTCACACTTCTTTGATTCCGTAGATCTCAAACCGGCCGATCAGGTTCTGAACCGTCAGCTTCTGGGCCAACAGCTGCTGGTAGGTGGTTCCCCGATTCCTTCCCGCGGCGCGGAGCTTGTCCATGTCCGCCAGGACCTTGTCCCGTTCCTTCAGCAGGTCGGCGTACATGCGGTCATAGGCCGCCAGTCTCTCCGCCTCCGTCATCATACGTTGAACCGGAAGTAGACCATGTCTCCGTCCTGAACCACATACTCCTTGCCCTCGCTGCGGAGCAGCCCTTTCTCCTTGGCGGCGTTGACGCTGCCGCAGGCGATCATGTCATCGTATGCGATGACCTCCGCCCGGATGAAGCCCCGCTCGATGTCGGAGTGGATCTTGCCGGCGGCTTGGGGGGCCTTGGTGCCCTTCTTGATGGTCCAGGCCCGGCACTCGTCCTTGCCGTAGGTCAGGAAGGAGATCAGGCCCAGCAGAGCGTAGGAGCACTTGATGAGCCGGTCCAGGCCGGACTCCTCCACTCCCAGCTCCTCCAGAAACATCAGCTTCTCCTCGCCCTCCAGCTCGGCGATGTCCTGCTCCATCTTGGCGCAGATGGGCAGCACCTGGCTGTCCTCCGCGTCGGCAATGGCCTTCACCTGCTGGTAGTACTGGTTATGCTCCAGATCGGCGAAGCCCGCCTCGTCGGTGTTGGCGGCGTAGATCACAGGCTTCAGGGTCAGCAGGTCGGAGGTGGCGATCAGGGCCGCGTCGTCCTCGTCACAGGCAAAGGTCCGGGCCAGATTGCCCCCGTCCAGATGCTTCTGCAGTGCGGTGAACACGTCCACCTCATGCTGGAACTTCTTGTCGCCCTTCAGGGCTTTCGTGGCCTTCTCCACCCGGCGCTGGACCATCTCCAGGTCCGCCATCACCAGCTCCATGTTGATGATGTCGATGTCCCGCCTGGGGTCCGTGCTGCCCTCCACGTGAATGACGTTCTCGTCGTCAAAGCAGCGGACCACGTGGACGATGGCGTCGGTCTCCCGGATGTTGGCCAGGAACTTGTTGCCCAGGCCCTCGCCCTTGCTGGCGCCCTTCACCAGTCCGGCGATGTCCACGAATTCGATGACCGCCGGGGTCTTCTTATCCGGCTGATACATCTCCGCCAGCTTGTCCAGCCGCTCGTCCGGCACCGCTACCATGCCCACGTTGGGGTCGATGGTGCAGAACGGATAGTTGGCGCTCTCGGCGCCGGCGTTGGTGATGGCGTTGAACAGGGTCGATTTGCCCACATTGGGCAGACCCACGATTCCTAATTTCATAAAAGCAGCGCTCTCCCTTGCTGATATTTTCGGACAATTATTGTACCATTTCAGGCCCAAAAGTGCAAGGGTCAGCCTGCGTTCCCCGACGTTTTTCTATCCTCTTTGCAAAAATGTAAAACACTATTGACATTTTGCATCTGCCGTACTATTCTAAAAATGTCAAAAGAACTTGACAATTCAAAGCAAGGAGGCAGTTCTATGAAATTCTTTCGGAACATGGATGAGATGGAACTTCACCTCTCCCTGAACGCCATCCGGGTGGCCTGGTTCTTCACGGTGATGGCCCTGTTTATATGGGGGATCTGGGACTGCGTCCAGACCGGCCGCGTCACCGCGCCCATGTACCTGTTGATCTTTCAGAATCTCCTGTATTTTCTGGCCCTGCAGGTGGGGAGATGGCGCGCCGGGGACCGGGACGGCGCCAGGAGCTTCCTGCTGTATGTCCCGCTGCTGGTAGTCTTCCTGCTGGCCTTCGGCCTGCTGCTGCGGTGCGCGGGGCTGTGAGCTATGGAAAACCGGATTCGGGAGCTGCGGAAGGCGGCGGGGCTCCGGCAGGAGGACCTGGCACGGGAGCTGGGCGTCACCCGCCAAACCATCAACGCCATTGAGAACAACAAGTACGATCCCACCCTGGGGCTGGCCATGCGGCTGGCCCGGCTGCTGAAAACCCCTGTGGAGGATATCTTCCATCTGCCGGACTGACGCAGAACACCCCCGCCGCGATGCGGCGGGGGTGTTTCAGGATCGTTCAGCATCTCCGGGCCGGGTCAGGGTCCGCCGCAGAATGGGCACAGTCTCCTCCTGCCTGTTCTGCGGGGCGGGATCAGGGATACAGGATCATCTTGCCGGGCACGCCGCTGTGGATCTGCGCCAGAGCGGCCTCAAAGTCCTTCATGGGGAAGCGGCCACCGATGACCTGATCCAGCTTGAAATAGGGTCCCTTCATGACCTTGGCGAAGTCCTCCCAGGTCTCCCAGATCTTCCGTCCGGAGACGCCGGTCAGCTGGACCTCCCGATAGACCAGGTCGTCGGTCATGTCGTGGAAGGTGATGGGCTTGGTGGGCAGTCCCACGCACACCAGACGGCCCGCAGCCCGCAGGCACTTGAGGGCGCTGTTGAGGGCGGGCTCCGCGCCGGTGATGTCGATGGCCGCGTCCACGCCCACGCCGCCGGTCAGAGTCCTGACCTCCGCCGGCAGGTCGCACTTGGCGCTGTTGAGCACCGCGTCGGCGCCCATCTTCTTGGCCACCTCCAGCTTCTCATCGATCAGGTCGCAGGCGATGACCTTGACAGCGCCGAAGGTCTTGCTGGCGCTGATGGCTGTCAGACCGATGGGGCCGCAGCCGCTGACCAGCACGGTCTTTCCGTTGACCTCCGCCGCCTCCACGCCGTGAATCCCAGCGCCCATGGGCTCGAACATGCAGGCCGCCTCGTCGGTGACGTCATCCTCCAGCAGGAACGTGCAGTCCCAGCGGATCTTGGCGTATTCGGCGAAGGCTCCGTTCTGGGTGCAGCCGAACAGCTTCACGTTCTTGCAGATGTGTGGCATCCCGTTCTTGCAGAAATAGCACTCGCCGCAGGGAATATGGGACTCGCAGGACACCCGGTCGCCCACCTTGCGCTCCGTGACGTTTTTTCCCACCGCCACGATCTCGCCGGCTGTCTCATGGCCCACGGTAACGGGGGCCTTGATCCGCTTCTGGGACCACTCGTCCCATTCCATGATGTGCAGATCCGTGCCGCAGATGGCCGAGCAGTGGACCTTGATGAGGACTTCATCGTCATTGATCTCCGGGATCGGCAGGTCAGTGTGATAGACCAGGCCGGACGGGGCGTTGACCTCCTTGACAAGGCCGCACATGGTATCCTTCATTGTCAGCTCCTCCTTTTTGATCCGCGCCGCGCGGCATTCTGACCGAGCCGCTCAGTCGGGATATGCTTATTGTAAAGGGAGAGCCGGCGGCCAGATTGTAACAGGTGATACAAATGCATCTTGTGGAATGGGAGAAAATCTGCTACTATTTTTGTTGATGTTGATATGGAATCCTCTCAGGAAAGGAGGCGGGATGCCCCGTGTCCGGCGACATCCAGATCAGCCCCCACGTGGGGGAGCTTTTTGTCAAATACGGCGTCAGACGCCAGTACCGCAGCGGCGAGGTCCTGCTGGAAAAGGGTGCGCTGTCCGCACAGGCAGGCTTTCTGGTCAAGGGGCAGCTCCGCACCTTCTGCCTCGGTCCCAGCGGAGATGAGATCTCCCTCTTTTACCTGGGACCCGGCAATCTGTTCGGCAGCAGCGCCCTGGTGTATCACGCCAAGGTCATGGTCAGCGTGTCCGCCATCTCTCCGGCGGAGGTCTATCTGCTGGCGGCAGACCGCTTTTGGAAGCTGTGGCAGGAGCACGGCTATCCTCCCCAGGACCTGATGGCCCATTTTGTGCGGCGGATCACCATGCTGTCCGACTATATCTGCTGTTCCCACTTTCTGGAGGATGACAAGCGGGTGGCCTATTTCCTGCACACCTGCTGCGCCAGCTCCGGTCCCTCCATTCCGTACACCCACGAGCAGATCGCGGCCATCACCGGTATGAGCCGTGTCTCCGTCACCCGCATCCTCAAACAGTTTCGGGAGGCCGGCATCCTCCGCCAGTCTTACCGCAGGATCGAGATTCTGGCCCCCCAGCGGCTGTCTGAGGTCTTTGCCTCCCTGGGATATTTTCTGGACTGAGCCCCTTTCGGAAAGCGCGAAAAATTTTTCCGAAAAGGGGCTTGCTTTTTTGGCTCATTGGCGCTAAGATATCGTTAAGAGGTCGTTAAGAATCCGTTAATATTTTTATATTCATGACAACTTTTCGTAAATAAATCCTCGAATCCGAATCGGGAAGGAGGTGTCCTCTCATGGAAGTCGGCGGCTATGTGATGCTCGCAATCGTTGCTGTCTTGGCGCTGGGCTGCATCAACAGCTCCATCAAGGCCCACAAAAACAAGCAGTCTGCTAAAGAGGAGGAGCCTGCCTCCAAATGATTCTGCTTTCCATCTCTCCCTTCATTTTTATTCAGTGCGGAAGCGGCGTCCATTTCGATGGACGCCGCTTCCATACTGGAAAGGCGCACCGCGGTTCCGCGGTGCGCCCTTTTCGTTCTATCTGAAATCTCCGCCGCCCGCCGCATCCGGCGGCTTTTTGCCCTTCCGCAGCATCTGCCGCAGAGCCGCCACCGGGCCGCAGAGTTATTTCTGGCTGCGGGAGTCTCCCGCCATCAGCCGAAGAAGTACTCGAAGAGGTCGTAAGGATTGGTGTACCCGCCGCCGTTCTGGGTGTTCTGATCCTGCTCCGTCTGGCCCTGCACAGCGGACTGCTGATCGGCAGACACGGCGCCCCAGGTCAGCTCCAGAGTGATGGTCTCACCCTGGCGGTAGACGGTCAGTGTGGAGGTATCGCCGGCCGCATAGCCCTTCTTGGCAGCGGTCAGGTCCTCCAGGGAGGTGATCTCCGTGCCGTCGATGGCGGTGATAACGTCGCCCAACTGCAGGCCCGCCGCAGCCGCCGGACTGCCGTCCTCCACAGAGTATACGAAGGCACCCTGGCTGATGTCATAGCGGTACTGCTGGGCCATGCCGCTGGTCAGGGTGCCGATGGTGGCGCCCAGATAGGCCTTGTTGCTCACATAGCCGTTGGTCATGATGTCCTGGATCATGCTGATGACGTCATTGATGGGGATAGCGAAGCCCAAGCCCTCCACACTCTCGCCGGAGCTGCCGTAGCTGGAGTATTTGGCGGACACGATACCCACCACCTCGCCGTAGCTGTTCAGCAGCGGACCACCGGAGTTGCCGGGGTTGATGGAGGTATCGGTCTGGATCATATTGAAGGGCGTGCCGTCCACGTTGATGGTGCGGTTCACGCTGGAGACCATGCCGCCGCTCATGGAGAACGTCAGGTCCCCCAGGGGGTTGCCAATGGCCAGAACCCGGTCGCCCACATTCAGCTTCTCACTGTCGCCCAGGGTGACGGCCTGCAGGCCGGAGGCCTCGATCTTGATGACCGCGATGTCGTAGTCCTCATCCCCGCCCACATACTGGGCGTCGTATTCATCGCCGTTGTACAGGGTGACCTTCACGGTCTGGGCATCCTCCACCACATGGTAGTTGGTGACAATATAGCCATCCGTGGTGAGAATAAAGCCGGAGCCGGAGGATGCCGTTTGTACCGGCTGACCGAAGAAGTTGTTGCTGTTGGTCCCGGTGACATTGATAGACACCACGCTGTTGACATTGGCGGCGTAAACCTCCGCGTCGCTCATCGCCGTCTTGCCGTCCACGGTTTTCAGTGCGACCTGACTGACGGTGCGGCCGCTGACGTTGACCGAGGTCTCGTCGCCGCTTCTGCCGACGCCCCAGACAATGCCGCCGCCCACGGCGCCGCCCAGCAGGGCGCAGCACAGGGCCAGGGCCGTCACCTTCAGTCCAATGCGGTTTTTCTTCACAGGCTTCATCTCCTGCACGGGCTGCTGCGGCCCGCTGTTATGGTCCTGTACCGGGCCGGGCTGGGGAGCCGAATGCGCCTCCGCCTCGCTGCCGTCCTTCCGGTAGGTGTAGTGATAGAGATTGTGTTCGTCGTTATACATAATGATTGCCTCCTATTATGTATCCCGCTCATCCATTGTTTAGAACAGAGGATAACATGGGATCGTGTCAAAAGTATGAAGTTTCTGATTCCAATTTTTGAATTGTCCTGGACGGCGCTCCGGAAAAAACCGGAAGCTTTTCAGGGGCTCTTCCTTGAACCTTTGACTGAAGTATAGTATGCTTATCTTAAACACATCTGAAAGGAACTTTGAACAAGGTGTTAAGAATCGATTCCATCAAGCTCCCGCCGGAGGCCGGCATGGCGGAGCTGGCCGCTGAGGCCGCCCGGCTGCTCCGGATGCGGGAGAAGGACATTCTCTCCCTGCGCTTACTCCGCCGCAGTGTGGACGCCCGGGAAGAAGTCCGCCTGGTCTACACGGTGGAGGTCGCGGTCAAGGAGGAGTCCGCTATTCTCCGCCGAGCCAGGAGCCGGAAGATCAGCCGGGCCGCACAGGCCCCGGCGTACACGCCGCCGTCTCCCCTGCCTGCGCCGGCGGTGCCTCCCGTGGTGGTGGGCGCCGGGCCCGCGGGGCTCTTCGCCGCCCTGGTGCTGGCCCAGGCGGGGCTGCGCCCCATCCTGCTGGAGCGGGGCCGCCCGGTGGAGCGGCGGAAGGCGGATGTGGAACGGTTCTGGGCCACGGGAGAGCTGGACCTGACCTCCAATGTCCAATTCGGCGAGGGCGGCGCAGGAGCCTTCTCGGACGGGAAGCTGAACACCGGCACACGCGACCCCCGCCACCGCTTTATCCTGGAGACGTTGTTATCCTGCGGCGCTCCGGAGGATATTTTGATCGATGCCAAACCCCATGTGGGCACGGATTATCTCCACACCGTTCTGGTAAACCTGCGCCGCCGTCTGCTGGAACTGGGAACGGACATCCGGTTTGAGAGCCGGCTGGCGGATCTGGACATCCGGGACGGCGCCCTGCGGGGCATCACCGCGGAGGGGCCGGAGGGCGTTTATACCCTTCCCTGCTCCCACCTGCTCCTCTGCCCAGGGCACTCCGCCCGGGACACCTTCGCCATGCTCCATAAAAGGGGTGTGCCCATGGAGGCCAAGCCCTTCGCCGTGGGGGTGCGGATCGAACACCGGCAGGCGGACTGCGACGCCGCCCAATACCGGCAGTACGCCGGGCATCCCGGGCTTCCGGTGTCTACCTACAAGCTCTCCTGCCATCTGCCCGGCGGCCGGGCGGCCTACTCCTTCTGCGTCTGCCCCGGCGGGGAGGTGGTGGCGGCCGCTTCTGAGGCGGAGCGGGTGGTCACCAACGGCATGAGCGAATTCGCCCGGGACAAGGAGAATATCAATGGCGGCCTACTGGTGAACGTGACGCCAGAGGACTATGGCGGGGCGGAAGATCCCCTGGCGGGTATCGCCTTCCAGCGGAAGCTGGAGTCTGCAGCCTACGCTCTGGGGGGTGGGGACTACCGGGCCCCGGCCCAGCGGGTGGGGGACTTTCTGGCGGGGCGCCCCTCCGTCGGCCCAGGCCGAGTGCACCCCAGCTACCGCCCCGGCGTCACCTGGACGGACCTGCGCCGGTGCCTGCCGCCCTTCGTGGCGGATACCATTGCCGGGGCGCTCCCCCTGCTGGGGCAGAAGCTCCGGGGCTACGACGATCCGGACGCCGTCCTGACGGCGGTGGAGAGCCGTTCCTCCTCCCCTGTGCGCATCCCACGGGATGGGACCTGCCAGTCCTCTCTCCGGGGCCTGTACCCCTGCGGCGAGGGAGCCGGCTATGCCGGCGGCATCCTCTCCGCCGCCGCGGATGGGATGCACTGTGCCGAGCAACTCTGTCAATCCATTCAAAAGGAGTCTGATTGTTTATGAATCGCAATATCTGCATCTATCAGGAATTCCTCACGGAAGCCCACAAGGACCGGATCCGGGAGACCGCCCGCCGGACGGGCTTCACCCCCCATTTCTTCAACCTGGACCAGTTTGAGGAGGCGAAGGACTGCCTCCAGCACTGCGAGGTTCTGTACGCCCATTCCGCTGACCTTCTGCGCGCCGCTCCCGCTACGCTGAAGTGGTACTGCTGCTCCTTTGCCGGGGTGGACCTCTACTGCAAGGACCCTGGCCTGTTCGCCAACCCGGACTGCCTGCTGACCAACTCCAACGTCTACGGCGTTACCATCGCCGAGCATGTGGTGATGGTGACCCTGATGCTGCTGCGGCGGATGCCGGAGTACATCGAAATCGTCCGAGGCCACGGCTGGTCCAATCAGTTGCCCGTCCGCTCCATCCGGGACAACGAATTCACCATCCTGGGCACCGGGGATATCGGACGCCATGTGGCGGACCGGCTGCGGGGCATGGGGGCCGCGAAGATCGTGGGTCTCAGCCGCAGCGGAAAGCCCCACCCCGCCTTCGACGAGGTGTATCCCATCTCCGCTCTGGACGACGTGCTGCCCCGCACAAAAATCCTGGTGATGGCCCTGCCCAGCACGCCGGAGACCGTTCACATCCTGAACCGGGAGCGGATCGCCCTGCTGCCCGCCGACGCCTGCGTCATCAACGTGGGCCGTGGCACCGCTCTGGACCAGAAGGCCCTGGCGGAGGCCCTGAACAGCGGAAAGCTGGCAGGCGCCGCCCTGGACGTGATGGACCCGGAGCCTCTGCCCCAGGACGATCCTCTGTGGGACGCCCGGAACATCATTCTCACCCCCCACGTCTCCGGCAACATGACCCTGGGCTACACCTGCGACGAAAACGTAGCCCGCTTCTGTGCCGATCTGGAGAACTACGCCGCCGGGCGCCCGCTGGCGGGACTGGTGGACCGGAACCGGGGATATTAAGCAGTCCGCCGGGGCAGGCCAGTGATATACGAAAGCTATTTGCGAAAGGAGTTTTCCCATGACCATCGGCGAAAAAATCACCCAGAGGCGGCTGGCTGCCCACCTCTCTCAGGAGATTCTGGCAGAGCGGCTGGGCGTCTCCACGCAGGACGTCAGCCGCTGGGAGAGCGGCGAGGTCCTTCCTGATGCGGAAAAGCTTCTCCAATTGTGCCGCGTCTTCGGCATCTCCGCCGATGAACTGCTGGGGGAGAATGCCAAGGCTGATGATGCGTCCGACTTCCTGTCTCTTCCACTGTGGCGGTGGAGTCTCCGGGTGATCTCTCCGCCTCTGGCCTTCGCAGGAACAGCAGCCGCCTTGACAGGGCTGACCGGAGCTGTCTATCATGCACTGACCGCAGACCAGTGGTACACCGATTTCGGCCGCTTCGGCACTGCTCTGCGCAGCACCTGGTGCGGGGCCGTTCTCTCAGCGGGGCTTCTCCTGCTGGCGATAGCTCTGGCCCTGCTGGTATTTGAGGTGCTTCTATCCAAGCGGGACTGATTATGTTGTTGAATTTTTAAGGAAAGGAACTTCATCCATGAACAACTTCACCTTCTACTCCCCCACCCTCTTCACCTTCGGCGATGGAGAAGAGAAAAACACCGGCGCGCTGGTGCGCCGGTTCGGCGGCAGCCGGGTACTGCTGGTCACCGGCGGCGGGTCCGTCCGCCGCAACGGCGCCTATGACGCCGTCACCGCCTCCCTGGAGGCCGCGGGCATCCCCTTTACAGAGCTCTCCGGCGTCCAGGCCAACCCCCGCAGCGGCAAGGTATACGAGGGCATCGACCTGGTCCGGCGGACCGGCGCGGACTTCCTGCTGGCACTGGGCGGCGGCAGTGTCATCGACACCGCCAAGGCCATCGGCTTCGGCGCGCTGTACAAGGGGGATTTCTGGGATTTCTTCACCGGCGCCGCCAAGATCGAGAAGACGCTGCCCGTGGGCGTGGTGCTGACTATCTCCGCCGCCGGCAGCGAGGGGTCCGACAGCTGCGTCATCACCCAGGAGCGGGGCAACCTGAAGTGGGGTTGCCCCAAGACGGATGTCATCCGCCCGAAATTCGCCGTGCTGAACCCCCGGTTCACCTGTTCCCTGCCTGCCTACCAGACCGCCAGCGGCGCGGTGGACATGATGGCCCACATCATGGAGCGGTACTTCACCAACACTCCCGACGTGGGGCTGACGGACCGGCTGTGCGAGGCCCTGCTGAAGACCGTGCTGGACGCGGCCCCCAAGGCCATTGCCGATCCCAATGACTACGCCGCCCGGGCGGACCTGATGTGGGCAGGGATGCTGGCCCACAACAACTCCTGCGGCGTGGGCCGGGAGCAGGACTGGGCCAGCCACCAGATCGAGCATGAGCTCTCCGCCTTCTACGACTGCGCCCACGGCGCGGGTCTTGCGGTGATCCTGCCCGCCTGGATGGAGTACGTGCTGCCCCATGATCCCGTCCGGCTGGCCCAGTTCGCCGTGCGGGTCTTCGGCTGTGAGATGAACTTTGCGGACCCGGAGGCCACCGCCCGCCAGGGCATCGAGAAGCTGTGCCTCTTCTTCCACTCCCTGGGGATGCCCATCACCTTTGACGAGCTGGGAGCCAAGGCCAAAGACATCCCGGACATGGTGGCCCACCGGGCGGAGAAGCCCGGCGGCTTCCCCTTCGGCGGCTTCGTGAAGATCCAGCCCGCGGACATGGAGGCTATCCTCCGCCTGGCAGCCGGCGAGGCCCAGTAACAGCAAGCCCGCCCGGGGAGCGATCCCCGGGCGGGCTTTTGCCGTATCCTCGTCACCGGAACTCCCGGGGACTCATGTGGAAGGTGCCGCGGAAGGCCCGCAGGAAGGTGGAATACTCCTCAAATCCGGCCTGCTCCGCCGCCTTCATCACCGGCACGCCGGCGCGGATCAGCTCCCCGGCCCGCAGCAGCCGCTTCTGGCTGATGTACTGGTGGACCGTGTAGCCGGTGACGGCCTTGAACCGGTGCATCAGATAGTACCGGCTGATGAAAAACCGCTTGGAGAGGGACTCCACCGTCAGCTCCTCTCCCAGATGGTCCAGAATGTACCGGAGCACCTCCTCCATCTTGGGGTCCACCCGGTAGCTGTCCCGCTCCTCCTGGGCGGTGCGGGAGCGCAGCACATCCCGGTTCACGTCGATCAGCATCTGCTGGCAGAGGGTATCCGCCATGCGGGCGGCGCCGAAGCTCCGGTCCCGCAGGGCCTCCTCCAGCTGCTGGATGCGCTGCATATAGTGGAGCCGCCGCTCTGCGTCGAAGCGCAGCAGGTGGAACCCCCGCTCCCGGGTGGTGTCGAAGCAGGTGTCCAGCGCCTCGCCGGGGTCGCTGCGCCGCTCCAGCCACTCCCGTCCCAGCCAGATCACCACCCGCTCATAGGGCTCCGCCGGGTCGATGATGGGCCGGTGGATCAGGTCGTGTCCCACCAGCAGCAGGTCCCAGGGCTGAAGGAAGTAGGTGACGCCCTCCACCACATAGGTGACCTTTCCCCCCAGGAGAAGGATCAGCTTGTCAAAGGCGTGGTAGTGATAGTCCACCTTCTGGGCCCGGCTGTCCTTCAGGTGGAACAGCCGGAAGTCCTCCTTTAGATAGCCCCGCTTGTTGATCTCCTTCCGGTCCGGCATCTCCCGCCTCCTTTTCCGCCCGCCGGAGCATCCGCCGGGTCACTCTTCGGCCGTGGAACCGGGCGCCGCGCCCGATGAGGCAGGGCCCGTTTTGCAGGTATTCTACCACACATAGCCGATTTTCACAACAGGCACAGGAAAAGACGCCCCCAATTTGGCGGCCGGGGCTTCATCTGCCGATTGTGTTTTTCTCCCGGATTTGCTATACTGAAAAAAATACCCAACGCTGAGGAGGGACCCCCATGAGCCGTGCCGATGCGCTCTTTCTGCAAAACTGCCGGGACATTCTGGACCACGGGGTCTGGGACACAGACCTGCCCGTCCGTCCCCATTGGGAGGACGGTACTCCCGCCCACACTGTGAAAAAATTCGGGATCGTCAACCGCTATGACCTTCAGGAGGAGTTCCCCATCCTGACCCTCCGCCGGACCTACTGGAAGACCGCGGTGGACGAACTGCTGTGGATCTGGCAGAAGAAGTCCAACAACATCCACGACCTGAACGGCCACATCTGGGATGAGTGGGCGGATCCGGACGGCTCCATCGGCAAGGCCTATGGCTATCAGCTCTCCATCAAGCACCAGTATCCCGAAGGGGAGATGGACCAGGTGGACCGGGTGCTGTACGACCTGAAGCACAACCCCGCCTCCCGCCGCATCCTCACCAGTCTCTACAACCACCAGGATCTCCATGAGATGAATCTGTACCCCTGCGCCTGGTCCATGACCTTCAACGTCTCCGGGAATGTCCTCAACGCCATTTTGAACCAGCGGAGCCAGGACATGCTGGCCGCCAACAACTGGAATGTAGTGCAGTACGCGGTGCTGGTCCACATGCTGGCCCAGGTCAGCGGCCTGGTGCCCGGCGAACTGGTCCACGTGATCGCGGACGCCCATATCTACGACCGCCATGTGCCCATCATTGAAAAGATGCTGGCCCAGACGCCGTCCCCGGCGCCGGTGTTCCGGATGGACCCGTCCGTGACGGACTTCTACGCCTTTACCCGGGACAGCTTCTCCCTGGAGGACTACATCCCCGCCCCCTTCGAGGACCAGATCCCCATCGCTATTTGAGGAGGCCTGCGCTGTGAATGCCATCGTCGTCGTCGATCAAAACTGGGCCATCGGCCGGGACAATGATCTGCTCTTCTCCCTGCCTACGGACATGAAGCGCTTTCGCTCCCTCACCCTGGGGGGCACGGTCATCCTGGGCCGCCGGACGCTGGACTCCTTTCCCGGCGGGCGGCCCCTGCCCAAGCGGCGGAACATCGTCATCACCCACTGCCCGGACTTTTCCCGGGAGGGGGCGGAGACCGTCTCCAGTCTGGCGGCCATGCGGGAGGCCACAGCCGGTACCCCGCCGGACCAGCTGTGGGTCATCGGCGGCGGCAGCATCTACGCCGCTCTGCTCTCCCAATGCGCACGGGCTTACGTGACCCGGGTGGACGCCGCCGCGGAGGGCGCGGACTCCTTCTTTCCCAATCTGGACAAGCTGCCCGGCTGGACTGTAAGAGCCGTCAGCGAGCCGGTGACGGAGAACGGGCTCACCTATCGGTTCTATGACTATGTGAATACGAAGCTGTGCGATTGAGCAGCGGCCCGCCGGGAGATCCCGGCGGGCCGCCTGGTTTTTGCTCCATGGCCTGTGAGTCACGGCAGGCCCCAGATCTCCCGGGCCCGGGACAGCAACGTCTCCACGTTCTCCTGGTGCTCCGCCAGCAGCTGCGCATTGGCCGCGTCCTCCGCCGCATCTCCATAGGGGCGGTACTCTCCCGCCGCCGTAATGTAGAGCTGGTGGCCGGCACAGGTGACGCCGTCCTCCTGAAAGTCATACTCAAAGAGAAGGACGCCCAGTTCCGGCTCGCCGGTCATCCGGGGCCAGATCAGGAGGGAATCTGTGAAGCCCACCTCCTCCCCGTTTTCCAGCGTCAGGTTCGGCATGCCAATCCCCAGATTCCCCGTCCAATGGAGAAATCCAGGCCGGGCCACATTACAGTTGTAACCCTCCCCATCCGTGCCGCACCCCGGGAGGGCCGGAGCCTCCCGCCACCCGGGCTGGGCCCGCAGGGCCTCCATGTAAACATCATAGGGCCGGTAGGCTGTGAAATACCACACAGCGGAGAGCAGGGCGAAGGCGGCGAGGAGCAGGGCCAGAAGACGGAGGAAACGCCGCGGGCTGCGCGGCCCGCCCTGTGCATCTTCCACTGGAATGACATCTTTTCTCATTCCTGCGGCACCTCCTGCGGTGGCAGTTCCGCAATCGCCCACATCTCCTCCTGGGCGGCGGTGGCGGCGGGCAAGTCCACCTCCTCGCCCTCTTTCCACAGCAAGACGGCATCCTCACCCAAGCCGAAGTAGATCGCTTCGGTCTCCATGGCATCATCCGACCAGCTTTCAAACATGGCGTCCCCGCCCCGGTTATAGTTGCTGTCAAAGTCAAACAACTCCACCCGGAGAATGGGCCGCTCCAGATAGTAGTGAAGTCCGTCCGCCTCCTCCCGGAATGTCAGGGCATACCAGGTCTCCCGGCCCTCCCGAAAATCCCAGTGGACCCCCACGCCTCCGCTCTTCAGCCGGTAAACATCCAGCGTATAGTCCCCGCCATCCATGGGGATGCACGTCCATGTAGTGAGGGTCCAAATCCCCACTGCGGCGGCCGCGCATACCACCACGGCAACAATCACGCCAATGATATGGGCCCGGCGCTTGCCCCTCTTCCACTCACCGGATATTTTTTTCACTGCTACCGCCGCGTCATCGGCGGCCTTTTCCACCTCCGGCAGGGGCGCGTCCATAGCCGTTAGGGCGGCACGGCACGCCTCACAGGTTTGCAGGTGTTCTTCCACCGCCGCCCGGCTCTTGTCCGAGCAGACGCCGTCGTGGTACAGGGGCAGCAGGTCCTGTACGATATCATGGTCCAGCTGGTCCATCAAATCCCTCCTTCAATTTCTGGCGGGCCCGGAAGTAGGTGACCCGGGCCCAGGACTCCGTCTTGCCGAAGAGCTCCCCGATCTGGGCAAAGGGCAGCTCCCCAAAGGTCCGCAGGGAGAACACCTCCTTGTAGGGTTCCGGCAGGTCATGGAGCAGCCGGTGGAGCCGCTTGGCGGCGTCCCGGTCCGCAAAGCCGCACTCCAGCCCGTCGTCCCCCGGCTCCTGCTCCAGCTCTCCCCGGTGCTTTCGCTCCCGGCACAGCGAGAGGTACTGGTTCCGGGCGATCTGGCACAGCCACACCCGCAGCTGGCAGTCCCCCCGAAACTGGTCGATGGAGGCCAATGCCCGGAAGAAGGTCTCCTGGGTCACCTCCTCCGCCGTGTGGGCGTCCCGGCTGAGGGCCAGGATGTAGCGGTACACGTCGGCGAAATACGTCTGATAGATCTCCTCAAAATCCGGCACGGCCTCACCTCCCTCTCTGCCATAGGACGCATGGACAGTAGTTTTGTTACAAAAAAAGTGCCCGGGATTCCGGGCTCTTTTTTATGGCTCTTTTCTGCGGCATTCCTCTACGGGAAACATCGCTCCACAAATGTGGCAATACATGATTTTACTCCCATCCGGGCTCCACTTGGATGATCGGAAGTCCTGTCCCGATAACTCTGCGCCGCAGGAGGGGCACACAAACACCGTTGCATATCGTCGGCTCCACAGGACCAGCCCCACGGCGCCTGCGACAACTGCCGCCACTCCCAGGGGCCACAGGTCCGTTCCGGCCGCGATCATCCCGCCGAACAGGAGCACGCACCAGATCACGAAGCCCGCCCACTTCTTCCAGGTGACCATGCGCCCATCTCCTTGTTTTTTCTCCGGCGCCATTATATAATGGAGACCAATAATTTGCAAGGCGGGAGGTGATTCCATGGCGGACCTGAACACAGATGTGCGGTACATCAAGGGCATCGGGGAGCAGCGGGCCAAGGCCCTGGGCAAGCTGGGCATCGCCACCCTGCGGGACCTGATCTCTTACTTCCCCCGGGCCTACGACGACCGCTCTGCCCTGCGGCGCATTGCGGACCTGGTGCCCGGCGAGACCGCCGGCGTGGCCGCCATGGTGGCGTCCCCGCCCACCATCTCCCACATCCGCAAGGGGCTGGATCTGGTGAAGCTCCGGGCGGTGGACGACACCGGCACCCTGGATGTGACCTTTTTCAACCAGGCGTGGCTGAAAAACAGCCTGCACCAGGGAGAGACCTATATCTTCTATGGCCGGGCGGAGGGCTCCCTCCTCCGGCATCAGATGGCCAATCCTGTGGTGGAGCCGGAGGGGCGGCGGGAGGTCACCGGCCGCATCGTGCCCATCTATCCCCTTACCGCCGGAGTCAGCCAGCTGATTTTGTCCCGGTCCATCCGCCAGGGGCTGGACGCCTGCGCGGACATCCTGCCGGACGTGCTGCCGGACCGTGTGCGGCAGCATCATCAGCTCTGCCGCATCGAGTACGCCTATGAGAACATCCACTTCCCGGAGAGCGCGGAGGCCCTGGACCTGGCCCGGCGGCGGCTGGCCTTTGAGGAGCTGTTCCTCTTCACCATCGGGCTGGAGCGGCTCCGCTCCCGCCGGGAGGTGGTCCACGTGCCCCCTTGCGGCGGCGTGGACATGGAGCTTTTCTACCGTGCCCTGCCCTTCACCCTGACGGACGCCCAGCGCCGCTGTGTGGAGGAAGCACTGGCGGACATGCGCTCCGGCACGCCCATGAACCGGCTCTGTCAGGGAGACGTGGGTTCCGGCAAGACCATGGTGGCCGCCGCCTGCGTGTACTTCATGGTGAAGAATGGCCGCCAGGCGGCCCTGATGGCCCCTACGGAGATCCTGGCCCAGCAGCACTACCAGGGCCTGGCCCCTCTGCTGGAAAATTTGGGTATCCGGTGCGCCCTGCTGACCGGCTCCACCACCGCCAAGACGAAACGGTCCATCACTCAGCAACTGGAGAGCGGGGAGATCGACTTTGCCATCGGCACCCACGCCCTCATCACCGGCAGCGTGGCCTACCGCGACCTGGGCCTGGTGGTGACGGATGAGCAGCACCGCTTCGGTGTGGCCCAGCGGGCGGAACTGGCCGCCAAGGGGGACCACCCCCACATTCTGGTCATGTCCGCTACCCCCATCCCCCGGACCCTGGCCCTGATCCTTTACGGAGACCTGGACGTGTCCATCATCGACCAGCTGCCCCCCGGCCGCCAGCCGGTGCAGACCTTCGCCGTCACCGGGGGCTATCACCAGCGGGTGTACCGTTTCATCCGCAAGCTGGTGGGCGAGGGCCGCCAGGCCTATATCGTCTGTCCCATGGTAGAGGAGAATGACCAGCTCCCCGACGAGCGCAAGGCGGTGACGGAATACGCCAAAAAGCTCCAGTCCGAGGTGTTTCCGGATCTCAAGGTGGCCTTCGTCCACGGCAAGATGAAGCCCAAGGAGAAGGACGCCGTCATGGCCGCCTTCGCTGCCCATGAGACGGACATCCTGGTGTCCACCACCGTCATCGAGGTGGGGGTGGATGTGCCCAACGCCGCGGTGATGGTGATCGAGAACGCGGAGCGGTTCGGCCTCTCCCAGCTCCACCAGCTGCGGGGCCGGGTGGGCCGGGGGAAGCATCAGTCCTACTGCATCCTGATCTCCGACAACCGAAACGAGGAGACGAGGCAGAGGCTGAAGGTCATGACCAAGACCACTGACGGTTTCCAGATCGCGGAGGAGGACCTGCGGCTCCGGGGCCCCGGTGACTTCTTCGGAGCGCGCCAGCACGGCCTGCCGGGGCTGAAGGTGGCGGATCTGGGCTGCGACACCCAGCTGCTGCAGGAGGCCCGTCAGGCGGCGGAGCAGCTGCTGGCACAGGACCCGGCGCTCACCTCCTGCCCCGCCACGGCAGAGCGGGTGACGGAGCTCTTCACACAGCAGGCGGATGCCCTGAACTGAAACTCCCCGGCAGAAGCCGGGGAGTTTTTGCAGTTCTTTGTGACCTTTTGCCCCGCTCACTCGTAATCACAGCAGAAGGAGGTGAGGCCAGTGACCGAAGCGGAGCAGCTCTTTGAGCAGGTATACCGGACCTATGGGCCGTCCCTGTACCGATTCTGCCTGATCCAGATGAAGAACCCGGCGGATGCGGAGGATATCTTGCAGGAGGTGTTCTGCAAGCGGCTGTACCGGGCGCCGGTCTTTGCCTCGCCGGACCACGAGCGGCGATGGCTGTTCCGGGTGGCCCTGAACCAGTGTCGGGACGCCTGGAAGCGATCCAGCCGGTCCGAGCTGCCGCTGGAGGCCGCCTCCGCCGCCGTCACGCCGGAGGAGCTGGGCCTGTTGGACCACGTGGCCGCCCTGCCGGAGTCCCAGCGGACAGTCCTTCACCTCCACTACTACGAGGGCTACACCCTCCGGGAGATCGCGCGGCTCCTGGGGGTGACGGTGCCCACGGTGAAAATGCGGCTGAAGCGGGGCCGGGACGCCCTGCGGAACACATGGGAGGAGAGCTTATGAATCGCTATCACGAGTCAATGGAACACTGCGCGCCCCCGCCGGAGCTGGAGGAACAGCTGCGGGAGGCTGTTTTGTCCGCGGAGCCGGAACCTCAGGCCCGGACCGCCGTCTACCGCCCCCGGGGATTTTTCCGAAAGGCGCTGCTGGCTGCGGTGCTGGCTGTTGTACTGACGCTGTCCGTGGGGGCAGCAGTGCTGGTGGACTGGGATGACATCTTCTCAGACCGGTTTGGCCCGGAGGGGGCGGAGACCCCCATGGCCGAAAAGGCCTTCCAGCCAGTCAACATGACCTCCGTCTGTGATGACGTAACACTGACCATCCGGGAGGCGCTGGTGGATGAAAAGAGCATCTACCTGATCCTGGACTACCAGCTGCCGGACTCGGTGGATCCGGAAACCGTGGAGATAGCTTACAACAGCCGGGAGAACACCCAAAAGGACGACATCAAACTTCCAATGGTCACCTATTACGCCACAGACGATATTGCCTGGGAGGATTTGAAAGCGGCCGAGCAGGATACCTGGGCAACACTGGACTGGACAGATCCGCTCACCCGTATCTTCTACGGGAAGTCGGAAAGCACGCTGAACCGCATTGGCAGGGTCAATGGCTCCAGCGGCCTGGGGGAGACCGGCTACGATCCAGCCACCAATACACTCTCCTATCTCTGTAATATCACCGGAGACGCGGACAGCCTGGACTTCACCGCCCAGCCCCTGACGTTGCTGGTGACGCCGCCTGTCCTACGGGTGAACGGTGTGGACACAGCGGTGACAAACCACCCCGCTATCCTCACCTTCCAGCCGTCCGCAGTCTCGCAGACCCTGACGGGATCCTACCGGCACGGCGGCTTCTCCGCCCGGGCCGTCCTGTCCCCCCTGTCCATCTATGTGGAGGTCTCCGGCGGCACCGCCTATCGGGATACAGAGGAGCTGGTGTCGGACACCTCCCTGCTGCTGCGGGATGGCAGCATCCTGCCAGCCGTGGACCTGATCTTCGGATTTACCGGAGGCGGCAGCCATAATACAGAGGACGAGTATCTCTCCTCAGCAGACTTCACCAGCCAGTTCCAGGACCTGCTGGACGTGAGCCAGGTCGCCGCCGTGCAGGTGGGAGACATCCAAATTCCCCTGGAATGACCATCCTCCCGTCCCGGGGCATTGCCCCGGGACGGCTTGTTTTTGGGGAATTGAGTTTTCCCGCCTGGTGTGGTATACTGAAACGATCAAATCACACAGCGGCGCGCCGGAAGGGCGCGCCCTTGAAATGGAGGACAGCGCAGAATGGTGCCTTATGCCAAGCGTATGGAAAAAATGGCCTTCACGGCCAATGTGGTCAAAGGACTGTTCGGGTCCATGACCAACCCGGACATCATCTCCTTCAGCGGCGGTTCCCCCGCCAGAGAGGCCCTGCCGGTGGACACCATCCGCCAGCTGGCCGACGAGGTGCTGCGGACGGACACCCGGGGCGTGGAGGCCCTGCAGTACGGCCCCATTGAGGGGATCCGGGACCTGCGGGAGGTGGTGGTCCGGGAACTGCTGGCTCCCAAGGGCATCGACTGCGGCGTGGACAACGTCATAATCATCACCGGCGGCCTGGAGGGCATCAACCTGGCCTGCCAGGCGTACATCGACCCCGGCGACGTGATCCTGGTGGAGGCCCCCACCTTCGTCCAGTCCGTGGAGATCTTCGATATGTTCGAGGCCAGGTGCGTGGGTGTGGCCATGGATGACAACGGCCTGATCCCGGAGGATCTGGAGCGGAAGATCCGGCAGTGCCATCCCAAGATGATCTATGTCATTCCCACCTTCCAGAACCCCAGCGGCCGCACCCTCAGCCTGGAGCGGCGGAAGGCCGTGGCGGAGCTGGCCGCCAAATACGACGTGCTGGTGCTGGAGGACGACCCCTATCGGGATATCCGGTACAGCGGAGAGGACCTGCCTCCCATCAAGCACTTCGACACCACAGGCCATGTGGTGATGGCGGGCAGCTTCTCCAAGATTTTCTCCCCCGGCTCCCGCCTGGGCTATGTGGTGGCGGATACGGAGACCATCCAGCATCTGGTGGACGTGAAGTCCGCCACCAACTCCCACACCTCCATGCTGCCCCAGATCCTCTGCGCGGAGTTCTTCAAGCGGGGCTGTTACCCGGCCCACCACCAGATGATCTGCGACCTGTACCGCAGGCGCCGGGACGTGATGCTCCAGAGCATCGACCGGTATTTCCCCGCCGGTACCAAGCACAGCAATCCGGACGGCGGCCTCTTCACCTGGGTGGAGCTGCCCGGCGGCATCGACACCTCCGCCCTGCTGCAGGAGTCTTCCACAGACCCGGCTGTGAACGTGGCTTTTGTGGCGGGAGAGGGCTTCTTCTCCGACCGGGACGGCCAGGGGAAGAACTGTATGCGCATGAGCTTCGGCAACACGCCGGAGGACCTGATCGAGGAGGGTGTCCGCCGCCTGGGCGGGCTGATCTGCTCCAAGCTGAACAAGTGAACAAAGAACCGCCCTGGCGCTGTGCGCCAGGGCGGTTCTTTGTTCACTGCAGCTCGTCCAGGGTCAGGGAGAAGCTGTCCATAAAGGTCTCCAGAAAGTACGTCACTTCCGGCAGTTCGTAGCCCTCCAGGGCTTTCCGGGTCTGGCCGGCGGCCTGCCGGAATTCGTTGTTGCCGGCTTTCAGCTCCTCTACACACTTGATATAAGCGGAGAGCTTGTCCGCCGCCTTCACCACCTGCCGCACCTCCGGGTCGGACTGCGTCAGGATGGGCCCGTACACCCCCTGAAGCTCCGGCGGCAGCATGTGGAGCAGCTTGCCCTCCGCCACCGCCTCCACGTCCTTGTAGGCGTTTCGGATGGCCGGGTTGTCGTACTTGATGGGGGTGGGCATGTCGCCGGTCAGGATCTCGCTGGCGTCATGGTACAGCGCCGCCACCGCCACGGCGCCGGGGTCCAGGCGGCCGCCGAACTTCTCGTTGCGGATCACCGCCAGAGCGTGGGCCAGGACGGCCACCTGATGACTGTGCTCCTGGACGTTCTCCGGCGCGGTGTTGCGCATCAGGGCCCACCGCTGGATGAACCGCATCCGGGAGATGTAGGCAAAGAAATGGCTCTTCATGTCAGTCCTCCAAAAGCTCACCCAGCAGGGATGCTCCGTCAGTGCCGGTGACTTTCACATTCCGCACCTGGTTATGCAGGTCCGTCCCGTCCGCCAGCACCTCCATATAGTTGGGTGCGTGGCCGAAATACCTGCCGTCCTTGGGCTGTTCAAAGAGGACGGGATACACCGCTCCCACACAGGCCGCGAGATAGTTCCGGTGGAGCGCCTCCGCCACCGCCGCCGCCTGGCGGGCCCGCTCTTCCTTCACGGCCTTCGGCACCTGACGCATCTTGGCCGCCGGGGTGCCGGGCCGGACGGAGTAGGGGAAAATGTGCATCTGGGCAAAGCCGCACCGGCGGATGAAGTCCAGCGTCTGGGCAAATTCCTCCTCCGTCTCCTCCGGAAACCCGGTGATGAGGTCCGTGGTGACAGCGGGGTGGTCAAAATATTGATTTAAAAGTGCAACGGACTGCGCATATCGAGTGGTATCGTATTTCCGGTTCATTCGCTTCAGGGTGTCGTCGCATCCGGACTGCATAGACAAGTGGAACTGGGGGCAGAGGTTCGGCAGGGCGGCCGCCCGGCGGCAGAACTCCTCTGTGATGGTCCGGGGCTCCAGGCTCCCCAGCCGGATGCGGACAGCCGGTGCGGCGGTGCAGACAGCCTCCAGTAGGTCGATCAGGGTCTCTCCGTTCTTCAGGTCCTGGCCCCAGGAGGAGATCTCGATGCCCGTCACCACGATCTCCCGGTAGCCCTCTGCCGCCAGGGCCCGAGTCTGCTCCACGGCAGTGGGGACGGGCAGGGACCGCACCCGTCCCCGGGCGTATGGAATGATGCAGTAGGTACAGAAGTTGACGCACCCGTCCTCCACCTTCAGCATGGCCCGGGTGCGGCCCCCCAGGCCGCCGGCGGGCAGGACCTCGAACACCCGCCGCTCAAAAGGCTGGTCGATGGCCTCGATCTGCCGCTTCTCCGCCGCGGCCTCTTCCAGAAGGCGGATAAAACCCGTCCGGTCGCCGGTGCCGGAGATCAGGTCCACCCCCAGCTTCCGCACGTCGTCCGCGTGGGTCTGGGGATAGCAGCCGCACACCGCCACCACGGCGCCGGGGTGCTTCCGCTGGACGCCGTGGATCACCTGCCGGGACTTCTGGTCGCTGACTGCCGTGACGGAGCAGGTGTTCACAATATAGGCATCCGCCTCATCGGAAAACTCCGTGAGCGTGTGCCCCCTTGCCAGCAGCTCCTGCTCCATGGCCTGAGTCTCATATTGGTTCACCTTGCAGCCCAAGGTATAGATGGCAACTTTCATGGAATCTCCTTGCACTTTCCGCAAAACCTTTATATAATAACTTGATGCGTTTCGATTATACTGTAATTTTTACTGTTGGGCAAGGCCCAACTGCAAGGAGATCGTTTTTCATGATTTATCTGGACCACGCCGCCACTACGCCCGTTCCCCGGGCGGTGGCGGATGCCATGTATGAGGTGCTCACCGAACAGTTCGGCAACCCCAGCTCCCAGTACCCCATGGGGCTGGAGATGAAGCGCCGGGTGGAAGTCTGGCGGAAGACCGTGGCGGACGCACTGGGCTGTGGGGCCAAGCAGCTGTTCTTCACCTCCTGCGGCACGGAGGCGGACAACTGGGCTGTCACCGCCGCCTGCTGGCAGAACCGCCACCTGGGCCGCCACATCGTTACCACCGCAGTGGAGCACAGCGCCGTGCTGGAAGCCTGCCGCTGGATGGAGCGGCAGGGATACGAGGTGACGTATCTTGTCCCGGCTCAGGACGGCTCCCTCTCTGCGGAGCAGGTCCTCGCCGCCGTCCGGCAGGACACGGCGCTGGTGTCCTGCATGCTGGTGAACAACGAGCTGGGAAACATCTATCCCATCGCTGAGATCGCCCGGGGCCTGGCGGTGAAGAACCCACAGACGTTGCTGCACACCGACGCGGTCCAAGGCTTTTTGAAGGTCCCATGCTCCGCAAAAACGCTGGGGGCGGACTTCCTCACCATCTCCGCCCACAAGATCGGCGGGCCCAAGGGCATCGGCGCTCTGTACATCGGTCCCCGGGTCCGGAATCCAAAGCCGCTGCTGGCCGGCGGCGGGCAGGAGGGCGGCCTCCGGGCCGGCACCGAAGCCACGGCCCAGATCGCGGGCTTTGCCAGGGCTGTGGAGCTGCGGCGGGAAAATTTGGAGGAGAAACTCCTCTGCATGGCGAAAATCCGGGACTATGCCGCAGAGCGGCTGTCTGCCATCCCCGACTTGAAAATCCTCTCCGCTCCCGGCGGCGCGCCCCATATCCTCTCCATCTCTCTCGTGGGCTGGCCCAGCCAAAATATTGTCAATGACCTGGGCAGCCAGGGCGTCTGCATCTCCGCCGGCTCCGCCTGCCATCAGGGCAAGCCCAGTCACGTGATCGCGGCCTTGAAGCTATCCAAGAAGGTCTCCGGCGGGGTGATCCGCCTGAGCTTCGGCCCGGAGACTGACAAGGGCGACATCGACGCCTGTGCGGACGCCCTGCGGCGCCACCACGACACGCGGATGCCCATGCTGTAAGGCAATTTTACTTTTCAGTTTCAAGAGGTTTCGTCTTTTATGTTTCGTCATCTTCATCGGGAGCCCGGCTTCTACAAGCGGCTGTTCTTGCTGGCTCTGCCGCTGATCCTGCAGAATCTCATCACCACTTCCCTGGGATTTGTGGACACCTTCATGGTGGGTATGCTGGGGCAGAATGAGCTGTCCGCTGTCACTGCCGCCAACACGCCCATCTACCTGCTCCAGATCATCATCCTGGGCCTGCTCAGCGGACTCTCCGTCCTGGCCAGCCAGTACTGGGGCAAGGGGGACACCGACAGCATCAACCGCTGTATGGGCGTCAGCCTTTACGCCGGGCTCATCATTGCGGTTTCCGTGGCCGCTGTGCTGTTCTTCTTCCCCCTCCATGTGATGGCTCTGGTGACCAACAACGACCTGCTCATTGAGTTGGGCGCCCCCTATCTCCGGATTGTTGGCCTCAGCTATATCTTCAACACCATCAGCTCCGTCTACATCGGCATGCAGCGCAGCACGGAGAATCCCGCCATGGGCATGATCGTCTTCGGCATCTCCATGCTGACCAACACGGGCTTGAACTACATTCTTATTTTCGGCAAGTTCGGCGCGCCTGCGCTGGGGATCACCGGTGCTGCCATTGCCACCCTGACCTCCCGGGTGCTGGAGTTCGTGATCGTCGCGGTCTATGCCCCCCGCTACCGCCGAGTGCCCCTGATGCTCCGCCTGCTGCTGCGGCCCGGCGGGGCCATGGCGCGGAGCTTCCTGAAATACGCCACCCCCGTTCTGGTGAACGAGGTGCTGTGGGGTCTGGGCGTCAGCGTTATGACCGCCGTCATGGGCCACATGGCCATCAGCACGGATATGCTGGCGGCCCACGCCATCATGGGCAACATCGACAAGTTCTCCACTGTGGCCTGCTTCGGCATCGCAGGCGCCACCGCCGTGATTGTGGGCAAGCGGATCGGTGAGGGCGCCGGCCGGGAGGAGGTCTACTCTCTGGGCTGCTGCCTGCTGACGGTCTCCTTCGGAGTGGGTCTCGTGGTGTCGGTGTGCCTGGCGGTCCTCCTGCCTACGGTGTTCATCCCCTATCTCTATCCTCTGTTCCATTTGGAGGGGCTGGCGCTGGAGATCGCCGTCACCATGTGCGTCGTATATCTCTTCATGCTGCCGCTGAAGGCCTTTGACATCACCAACATCACCGGCCTGCTTCGGGCGGGCGGCGACTCCCGCATGGCCTCCATCATCGACCTGAGCTGCCAGTGGGTCATCGCTGTACCTCTGACCTTCCTGACTGCCCTGGTGTTCAACGCCCCGGTAGCGGTGGTGTGCCTATGCATCCAGTCGGAAAATGTGTGCAAGTGCCCCTGGGGTATCCTGCGGCTGCGGAGCCGGAAGTGGATCAACGATGTGACGGGCGAGGACACGTGATGGAAAGTCTTTTCCGCTGCCCCGTCTGCGGGGCGCCGCTGGACCGCGGAGACCGGGCCTATCGCTGCCCGGCCGGACACAGTTATGACATCGCCCGGGAGGGCTACACCTATCTGCTGCCCCCCAATCAAAAGCACTCCGCCGCGCCGGGGGATGACCGGGATATGGCCGCCGCACGGCGGGATTTCCTCTCCAAGGGGTATTATGACCTGCTTCTCAATACGCTCTGTTGTCAGATTTTGTCTCTTTCCGGCGAATCGCCGGTGATCTGGGACGTGGGCTGCGGCGAGGGATTCTACACCTCCGGCATCTTCCGGACCCTGGCCGCCGCGGGAAAATCCCCCCGGATGGCGGGAACCGACATTTCCAAGCCCATTCTCCGATCCGCCGCCAAGCGGGAGAAAGGCATTGCGTGGGCTGTGGCCTCCTCCTTCCACCTGCCGGCGGCGGACGGCGCGGCGGACATTCTGCTGGACTGCTTCTCCCCCCTGGCGCTGGAGGAATTCCGGCGAGTGCTGAGGCCGGGCGGGCACTTCCTCTACGTGGTGCCCGGACCGGACCACCTCTGGGAGCTGAAGCAGGTCCTCTACGACCGTCCCTATCCCAATGAGGAAAAGGAGACCCCCTATGAGGGGTTCGCCTATCAGTCCATCGTGCCGGTGGAGGGCACCATCACCCTCCCCTGCCAGGCAGACATCCGCGCCCTGTTCCAGATGACGCCCTATTACTGGAAGACCCCCAAGACAGGTGCAAAGCGTCTGGCGGACCTGGAGTCTCTCACCACCCGTATCTCCTTTCGCATCCATATTTTTCAAAAACTCTGACAGGAGGTTCTGCTGATGAAACCCAATCCCACCCGCTCCGCCCTGCTGGTCATCGATATGGAAAACGGCTTTGTTCATCCGGAGGGCGGACACTGGATCCGCTTCGCCCAGTCCATGGTCCCCAACTGCGTCCGGGCCGTGGAGCTGGCCCGGGCCAAGGGCATTCCGGTATTCTTTGTCAAGCGGCTCTACCGCGCTGACGGCAGCGATGTGGAGCTGACCCGTTACCCCGGCTGGGTCGCTGGCGGCCGGGCCTGCCGCCCCGCCTCCACCGGTCCCAACAGCGCCCAGGCACCGGAGGGCCTGCGCCCCCAGCCCGGGGACTACACCATCATCAAGCCCAGGTGGAGCGCCTTTTTCCAGACGGAGCTGGACCTGATCCTCCGGCGGCTGGACGTGCGGACGGTGATCCTCACCGGCACCACCACCCCCAACTGCATCCGCACCACCTGCTATGACGCCATCGCTCTGGAGTACAACACCGTGGTGCTGACGGACTGCTGCTCCTCCCATACCGAGGAGATCCAGCGGGTGAATCTGGAGGACATGGCCCGGGCGGGCGCCATTTTGATGGACTCGGCGTCCTTTGCCGACTACGGCCCCGGCACAGTGGAGGACCTCTCCGCCGCCATCCGGGCCCGGATGCTGGAAGAGGACACGGTGCCCGAGCCCTTCCGGTCGGAGGACGGCCAGGTATTCTGGCCCGACCTCTGGTAATCACAAAGGAAAACGGACGCCCTCCGCACAACTGCGGAGGGCGTCTTCTTGTTTCGAGTCATTCCCTCTGGATCCGGATGCGCCGGGTGGCGATCTCGTCGCAGAAGCGGGCGTCGTGCTCCACGAACAGCAGGGTCGGCCGACAGGCCAGCAGCAGATCCTCCACCTGCATCCGGGAGATGACGTCGATAAAGTTCAGCGGCTCATCCCACACGTACAGGTGTGCCTGTGTGCAGAGGCTTGCGGCCAGCAGCACCTTTTTCTTCTGGCCGCTGCTGTAATCTGCCAGGTCCTTCTCAAACTGCTCCCGTGGAACATCCAGCTTCCGCAGGATGGTCCGGAACCGGCTGCCGTCCAGACCCTGGGTCCGGACAAACTCCGTCAGGCTGCCCCGCAGGTGGTCCGTATTCTGGCTGACATAGGACACCACCAGGCCGCTCATGGTCTCCACCGTGCCGCTGTGGGGGATCTCTTCCCCCAGCAGCAGCTTCAGCAGGCTGGACTTGCCGCAGCCGTTTGCGCCCTGGAGGGCGATCCGCTCCCCCGCCAGCACCTCGAAGGTGATCTCCCGGCAGACCCTGCGACCGTTGTAGCACACGGCTACGTCCCGGAACTCCGCCAGCCGCGCACCCGTCCGGCAGGGCAGGGGCGTAACCGCCAGCGCCTCCTGCCGCTCCAGGTTCTGCAGCAGCTGCTTCTTCTCCTCCACTGCCTCCTCCCGGCGGCGCTGGATGGATTTGGACCGCTGCATCAGCTTGGCCGCCTTGTGGCCCACAAAGCCCCGGTCCGCTGCCTTGGCCCCGGTCTTGTCCACACCGAACTTGCTCTTCTCCGTCCGGTCCGACCAGCCGGAGGCACGGCGGGCGGACTCCGTCAGCCGCCCGATGTCCTTCTGCAGCTTCTCCTGCCGGGCCAGTTCAAAGGCGTCCTGCCTCCGGCGGTTCTCCCACCAGGAGGAGAAATTCCCCCGCTGGATCTCAATATTGGTCCGGTTGATGGCCAGAATATGGTCCACACACTGGTCCAGGAACGCCCGGTCATGGGATACCAGCAGAAATCCCCGCTTCCGGGCCAGATAGCTCCCCAGCTTCCGCCGTCCCTCCAGGTCCAGATGGTTGGTGGGCTCGTCGATCAGCAAGAAGGCATTCTCCTTCAAAAACATGGCCGCCAGCAGCACCTTGGTCCGCTCCCCGTTGGAGAGGCTGGAAAAGGGCAGCTCCAGTGATCTCTCTGCCAGGTCCAGAAGCCCCAGCTCCCGCTGGATCTCCCAGTCCTCCGCCTCCGGCGCGATCTCCCGCACCACCTCCAGGCCCGTCCGGGACAGGTTCGCCACCTCGTAGGGGAAGTACTCAAATTCCACAGAGGCGGAGATGGTGCCGCTGTACGGGTACTCCCCCTGGAGCAGCCGCAGGAAGGTGGTCTTTCCCCGGCCGTTCCGCCCGGTAAAGCCCAATTTCCAGCCGCTATCGATCTGAAAGCCCACATGGTCAAAGATGAGCTCCGGACTGCCCTCGTATCCAAATGTCAGATTCGAGACGTCGATCATGGACATATCGCATTCCTCCTTTGCGCAGACCCTCATGTGCGGTCTGGCGCACCGCAGACTTCGGCAAATGCCGCGCACATGAGCGTCTCATCCGTCATTTCCGATTCGCCGTGCTTTTGCGCAGCAAAAAACGGCCGCGGGAGAGCAGACCTCTCCCGCGGCCGGGCATACGGCATTCACCCCGCATCCGGGGCTGTGCGATACCTGGGTGAGATCAGCGGTCTGCCTTCCCTGCAATGGCATGGAAAAAGACGCTGCGTCTTCGCCGCAGCAACCCTCTATGCCAAAACACGAAGGTCAGATCCGCATCTTCACACCCCTCCAATCATTCATCAATCTCCGGTTATCCTAGCACACTTCCGCCGGGATTGCAAGCCCCCCCTCATGCTCCCGCCTTCGGAAAGGTAAGCGTAAAGGTGCTGCCGTGGCCCGGTTCGCTGTGGAGCTCCACCTGGGCACCCAGATAGGCCGCCCCGTGCTTGACGATGGAGAGCCCCAGTCCCGTGCCGCCGGAGGAATGGCTCTTGTCCACCCGGTAAAACCGCTCGAATACCCGGCCCTGGGCCTCCCGGGGAATGCCGATGCCGGTGTCCGCCACCGTGATCCGGGGGCCGAAGGCGGTATTTTCCACCGTGACGGTGACGCTGCCGTTCGCCCGGTTGTAGGCGATGGCGTTGTCGCAGAGGTTGTAGACGATCTCCTCCACGATCTGGGGTACGCCCCGCACCAGAGCCTCGCCGCCCTGGAGCCGGGTGGTCACCTGTTTCCGCTGGGCCGCCGGAGCCAGCTGCTCCAGGACGGCTCGCGCCTCCTCGTACAGATCCACGGTCTCCCACTGGCCCAGGCCGCCGCCCTCGTCCAGGCGGGACAGCTTGATGATGTCGTTCACCAGCCCGATGAGCCGCTCCGTCTCCCGGTGGATGTTCCCGGCGAAGTGGGGGACGTCCTCCGGCTTCACCAAACCGTTCTGCAGGATCTCCGCCGTACCCAGGATGGAGGTCAAGGGCGTCTTCAGCTCGTGGGAGACGTTGGCGGTGAACTCCCGCCGCAGCCGCTCCCGCTGCTCCTTCTCCGTCACATCCAGGATCACCAGCACCGCACCCGCGATCTGGCCGTCCTGTTCCACAGGACTGGCGATGATCTGGCGGCAATCATCGTCCTTTTCCAGCAGCTGCTCACACCGCCGACCGGCCAGAGCCTCCTCCACGCAGCGGCGGAAGCCCGCCTCCCGGTTCAGGGCGTAGACGCTCTCTCCCTCCTCTGTGGGGACCTGCGCGTAGAGCAGCCGCAGCACGGCGGAATTGTAAGTCAGCACCCGCGTCTCCTGGTCGATCACCAGGAAGCCCTCGCTCATGTTCTCCGTGATGGCGGTGAACTCCTCCTGCCGGCGCTTTAAATCCCGCATCTGCCGCTGGATCTGCCTCTGCTGGCTGCGGAGCTTGGACAGCAGGGGCGTCAGCTCCTCATAGGTCTCGCTGCCGGCGGGGTCATTGAGGTCGATGGCGTTGATGGGCTCCACCAGCTGCCGCGCCACCCGGGAAGCCAGCGCCATGGCCAGGATGAAGGCCAGCAGCATCATCAGCGCCACCGGCTGCAGCGCCTGCAGTACCAGGACCCAGACGGAATACTGGGCGCTGGACACCCGCAGCACCGTTCCGTCAGCAAGCCGCTGGGCCGCATACAGCGTCTGCTGGGAAAGCGTGTCCGAATAGCGGACCGCATGTCCCTTCCCCAGGATCAGCGCCTCCCGGATCTCCTCCCGCTGGGCGTGGTTCCCCATCTCCTCCGGGTCCTGCCGGTTGTCGAAGAGCACGGTGCCGTCCGCATCCACCCAGGTAATCCGGTAGCTGCCGGGCAGATCCTCTGTGAGATAGTCCGTGCCATTCTCCTCTACCCCATGGGCGATGTACTCTGCCAGACTCTCCAGCTCACCGGAGACCCGATCCTGGAAATAACCGTGGAGCACGCCCACGATCAGCACCAGGCTGGCCAGCAGCACTGCCAGGGACACGCCCAGGATGGAGCGAAAGATCCGTTTCGTCATGTCTCTCCAGCCCTCCTGTCAGTTCACAGGGCTGATCTTGTAGCCATAGCCCCGGACCGTCTCGATGTAAGCGCCCGCCTCTCCCAGCTTCTGGCGGAGGGTCCGCACGTGGACGTCCACGGTCCGGCTCTCGCCGGTAAAGGCGTAGCCCCAGACGTTCTCGATCAGCTGCTCCCGGGAAAGCACCTGGCCGGGGTTGCGCAGCAGCAGGCACAGCACTTCAAACTCCTTCTGGGTCAGGATGGTCTCCTGTCCCCGGACCCGGACGATGTGCTGCCCCGGATCCACCTCCAGAATGCCGCAGCGGAGGGTGCCGTTCTCCGTCTCCGTCCGCCGCAGCAGCGCCCGGATGCGGGAGAGCAGCTCCATCATGCCGAAGGGCTTGGCCACATAGTCATCGGCGCCGCCGTCCAGACCCACCACCTTGTCGTACTCCGTGCCCTTGGCCGTCAGCATGATGACCGGCAGCTTGGCCGTGCGGGGCGTGGCCCGGAGCTTTTTCAGGACGCTGAGTCCATCCTCCTCCGGCAGCATGATATCCAGCAGCACCAGGGCAGGCATCTGCTCTCCCACGGCCTGCCAGAACAGGGAGGGCAGCGGAAAGCCCCTGGCCTCCATACCCTGGCTGTTCAATGTATAGATCACAAAATCCCGGATACTGTCGTCATCCTCCAGCAGATAGATCACAGATATCCCTCCCCATTCAATCTCTCCGCCCCGCTGGAGGGACGGAGGGTGTCTCCCTCCGGCGGCCGGTCAGATCAGCTGCTGCTCGTTAATCATCAGCTTGAACTGCAGGCCCAGCTTCTCCGCTGCCTTTCGACAGAGGAGCATCCGGCCCATGAAGATCTCAAAATAGTCCATGACAGAGCCGTACTTCGTGTCCACGGACAGCTTCAGCTTGATGAGCGTGTGCTCCTCGTTGATCTTCAGGACGGACTTCTTCACCGAGTAGTTCACCCGGTCATGGATGTCGAAGCTGGCCATATCCGGATTCCGGACCCGGCTGCGGCGGACGTCGGACTTGTCCGCCAGGATCAGTGCCGCCGCCACGGCGTTCACCGGCATGCCGGTGCCCTCGTCGTGGTTGCCGATGGCGGTGACGATGGTGGCGATCTCCTCCGGAGGACAATCCATGTTGTCCAGAATGCGGAAGGCCATGACCGCACCGGACTGGGAGTGATCCACCCGGTTCACCAGGTTGCCGATGTCGTGAAGAAACCCGGCGATCTTTGCCAGCTCCACCGTCCGCTCCGGATACCCCAGGGTGGAGAGGATATAGGCGGCGTTTTCCGCCACCGCCGTCACGTGGGCAAAGCTGTGCTCCGTATAGCCCAGAGCGGTCAGAGACTCGTCCGCCCTCTGGATATAGGTCCGGACCGCAGAATTGTTTTTCACATCCTCATAGGTAAGCATGGCCCCTCCCCCTTTTCAATATCGGCGCCGCGCCTGTGCGCAGGCCGCTCAGTTGTTGGAGGGGTGATTCCCCGTAATGGAGTACTCCACCCACTCCGCCACGTTGGTGGCGTGATCGCCGATCCGCTCCAGATACTTGGCCACCATGATGAGATCCAGCCACAGCTCGCCGGAGTCGGCGTCTGCGGCGATCAGCCCGATCAGCTCCTTTTTCACCTGGTTGAACAGGTCGTCCACCTGGTCGTCTTCCCGGCAGACCTCCCGGGCCAGCTCCAGATCCCGCTTTACAAAGGAGTCCACACTGTCTGTCACCATCCGGATGACGGCCTTGGACATCTCCTCGATCCGCTGGCGGCCGGGGCCGTCCGGCAGACGCACGAACCGGGTCAGCTCCGCGATGTCCGCCGCCTGGTCCCCGATCCGTTCCAGATCGGAAATCATCTTCAGCGCAGAGGAGATCTCCCGCAGGTCCCGTGCCACGGGCTGCTGCTGCAGCAGCAGCTTCAGGCAGAGGTTCTCCACCTCCCGCTCCTTCTGGTCGATCTCCCGCTCCGCCTCCCCGGCGGCGCGTGCCAGGTCCTCGTCACCCTTCATCAGGGCCTGGGCCGCGGCAGAGATGGCATCCTCACACAGGGCGCCCATCTGGATCATTTCCACGTGCAGCCGCTCCAGCTGCTCGCCAAATCTGTTTCTCACCTTACGTCCCTCCTTAGCCGAACCGGCCGGTGATGTAGTCTTCTGTGCGCTTGTCCGTGGGGGTGGAGAACAGTGTCTCCGTCCTGCCGAACTCCACCAGATCCCCCAGCAGGAAAAACGCCGTGTTGTCGGAGACACGGGCGGCCTGCTGCATATTGTGGGTCACCATGATGACAGTATACTTGCTTTTCAGTTCCACTGCAAGGTCTTCGATCTTGGAGGTGGAGATGGGGTCCAGGGCGCTGGTGGACTCATCCATCAGCAGGATCTCCGGCTCCACTGCCAAGGCACGGGCAATGCACAGCCGCTGCTGCTGGCCGCCGGAGAGGCCCAGGGCACTCTTCTTCAGCCGGTCCTTCACCTCGTCCCAGATGGCGGCGGAGCGGAGAGAGTTCTCCACGATCTCGTCCAGCTTGGCCCGGGAGCGGATGCCGTGGGTCCGGGGGCCGTAGGCCACGTTGTCATAGATGCTCATAGGGAAGGGATTGGCCTTCTGGAACACCATGCCGATCTGCTTGCGCAGCCAGGTGGTGTCCACATTGGGGGCGTAGATGTTCTGCCCGGCGTAGTTGACCTCCCCCTCAATGCGGATGCCCGGTACCAGGTCATTCATCCGGTTCAGGGTCTTCAGAAAGGTGGACTTTCCGCAGCCGGAGGGGCCGATCAGGGCGGTGATCTCATGCTCCGGAATGTCGATATTCACACCGTGGAGGGCATGGTGCGCCCCGTACCACAGATTCAGGTCCTTTACTTGAATGATGGTGGACATTTCGTATCCTCCTCGTCAGTTTTTCTTCAGCTTCCGGCCCACCAGATTGGCGGACAGGTTGATGACCAGCGTCAGCAGCATCAAAATGGTGGCGATGGCGAAGGCGATGTCTGTCTCGCCCCGCTCACTGGCATACACATACAGGGCCACGGTCAATGTGGCGGAGGAGGATTCCAGCGCAGTCACAAAGTTATTGAGCACCAGGCCGAAGCCGGCGGTGTACAGCAGCGCCGCGCTCTCGCCCACAATGCGGCCCACCGCCAGGATGCAGCCGGTGACGATGCCGTCCACCGCGTTGGGCAGCACCACAGTGCGGACCATGTGCCATTTACCGGCGCCCATGGCCAGGGCGCCCTCCCGGTAGGAGTCCGGCACGGTCTTCAGGCTCTCCTGGGTGGTGCGGACGATGGTGGGCAGGATCATCACCACCAGGGTCAGGCCGCCGGCCAGCACACCGGTCTTCAATCCCATCATCTGGATGAAGAACAGCATACCCACCAGGCCGAAGATGATGGAGGGGATGCCGGTGAGGGTCTCGGTGGCGAACTCGATGACAGCCACCAGACGCCGGTTGGTGGCGTACTCCGTCAGATAGATGGCGGCGCCCACGCCCAGGGGCAGCACGATCACCATGGACAGCAGGATGATATAGAGCGTGTTGAGGATATTGGGCAGGATACCGATGGTGTCGTTGATATAGCTGGACTGGGTAGACAGCAGCTCCCAGCTGATGAATGGGACGCCCCGGTAGAAGATATAGCCGATGATCAGAACCAGCAGCGCGCAGGTGAGGAAGCCGCAGAAGTACAGCACCACCCGCAGGCCCTTGTCGTACAGCTGGCGCCGGGGGGACAGGGTATGAGATTCCATGTTCGGTCAGTCCTCCTTTTTCCGCTTGATAAAGACGTTGAGGAACACATTGATCAGCATGATGAAGAGGAACAGCACCAGGCCGATGGAGAACAGGGCATTGCGGTGGAGGGAGCCCACGGAGGCGTAGGACATCTCCGAGGCAATGGCGGTGGTCAAAAACCGCACCGGCGTCAGCAGGCCCGGCATATTGGCCACATTGCCCGCCACCATAATGATGGCCATGGCCTCACCGATGGCCCGGCCGATGCCCAGCACAATGGCGGTGGCGATGCCGCTGCGGGCAGCGGGCACGCTGACGCGGAACACGGTCTCGATATGGGTGGCCCCCAGGGCCAGAGACGCCTCCTCATACTCCCGGGGCACGGCGCGCAGCGCCGTCTCCGACACGGAGACGATAGAGGGCAGAATCATCACCGCCAGCACGATGATAGCCGCCAGGAGCGTGGCGCCGGAGGGCAGGTCAAAGGCCACCCGGATGGCGGGCACCAGCAGGATCATACCCACCAGGCCGTACACCACGGAGGGGATGCCGGCCAGCAGTTCCACTGCCGCATGAACTACGGCGGCAAACTTAGGCGGCGCCACCTTGGACAGGAAAATGGCCGTCATCAGGCCGATGGGCACCCCCACGAGAATGGCCCCCGCCGTGCCCGCGAAGGAGGTGAGGATGATGGCGAAGATGCCGAAGTCTCCGGTAGAGGCATACCAGCGGGTCCCGAACAGGAAGTTGATGGGCCCGATCTCCAGAATGGCCGGCAGGCCCGAGATGATAAGGTAGATGCTGATGAGGAGCACGAACGCCACAGCCACCATGCCGCAGATAAAGAAGAGGGCATTCATCACCCGCTCCATGGCCTTCAGGGCTTTTTTCCCGGTCATGGGCTCCTTTTTCCTGTCGGCGGTGCCGACCAGCGCGCCGTCCATGGCGGCCTTCACAGCCTGCCCCGCGATTTCATGTTCCATAAGGTTCTCCTTTGTTCCCGGACAAGGCGTCCGTCCAGATTTCAGCGGAACGGCCGCCGCCCCAGTGGTGGGCACGGCGGCTGACCGTATATATGAGGGTGGAAAACAAGCGTTGTCTTACTGGGCCACGGGCACGGCGCCGGCGTTGGCGATCAGGTCGCTGGCGGCGGTGGAGGTGGCGAAGTCGAAGAAGGCCTGGGCCGCGTCCGACAGGGCCTCATCGGTGCGGGTGGCGAACACGAAGGGACGCTGAATGGCATAGCTGCCGTCCAGGACCGTGGCCTCAGAGGGAGCCACGCCGCCCACAGTCAGGACCGTGATGCCCTTCTGATCCTGCACGGCGGAGAGGGAGGCATAGCCGATGGCGCCGGGGGTGGTACGAACCGCCTCGATCACGGCGCCGGTAGAGCTCAGCTCCTGGGCCAGCACGCACTGGTCCTCAGTGCCGGTGATAGACTCGAAGCCGTCACGGGTACCGGAGCCGGACTCACGGCCGATCACGGCGATGGCGCCGGCGTCGCTGCCGAACTCAGACCAATCGGTGACAGCGCCGGTGTAGATGGAGGCGATCTGCTCCAGGGTCAGGTCGGAGACGGGGTTCTCAGCGTTGACGATCACGGCGATGCCGTCCAGGGCCACGATGGTCTCAGTCAAGCCGCCCGCCTTCTCGTCATCGGTCAGTGCGCGGGAGGCCAGGCCGATGTCGCAGCTGCCGTTGGACACGGCCTCGATGCCGGCGCCAGAACCGGTGGGGTTGTAGGTGACGGACACGCCGGAGTTGTCGGCCATAAACTGCTCACCCAGGGCGCCGATGACCTCCTCCATGGAGGTGGAGCCGTCGGTGGCCACAGTGCCGCTCAGCTCAGCGGTCTCCTCCTGGGCGGCGTCGTTGGAAGCGGTATCATCCGTGGTGTCGTCAGCCGTGGTGTCACCGCCGCAGCCGGCCAGCAGAGCCATGACCATGGTCAGGGACAGCAAGAGCGAAAATACTTTTTTCATATCGAAGATTACTCCTTTTCCTATGTCTGTTGCTCAAGGGACGGTCTTAGTATAAACAGCCGGAAGTAAAATCCGACACCAGGACTCTGTAAAGTCTATGTAAAATCCTTGCAAGCGCATACAAAGGCAAAAAAACAGCTCCCGGATTGCTCCGGGAGCTGTTTTCAAAAACGAATCAGGCATTTTCAGGCAGCGGGGATGGTCAGCACCTGCCCGATGTGGATCATGCCGGGGTCACGGATGGTATCCCGGTTGGCCTCGTAGATCACAGTCCAGCGAGTGCCGGTGCCGTACACCTCATAGGCGATGTTCCACAGGCAGTCTCCCGCCTCCACGGTGTAGGTCTGGGCCTGGGGAACAGGCTCCTCCGGCGTCTCCTCCGCGGGAGCCTCGGTCTCTACCGTGTAGTCCTTAGCCAGGTTCGCCTTCAGGGCGGTCACCTCGTCTGCGGTCAGGCCGGCGTCCAGCATATAGTCCTCTGCCGCAGCGGCCAGATCCACAGTGGTCAGATCCGTGCCCTCCGCAGCGCCGGTGATGTTGGTGAGGATGGAGACGATGTTGCTGTTCTTCACCGCCTCATACTGCTCGCCGCCTTCTTCCAGGTGATAGTAATTCACATAGGTGGTCATGTAGTCCGCCACAACCTCGTCATAGGTGGCGCCCATCAGGCACTCCAGCAGGGCGGAGACAAAGCCGGCCCGGTCCTTGCCCTCGGTGCAGTGGACCAGATAGGGCCCCTCATTCTCCGCGAAGAAGCGCAGGCCCTCCGCCAGGCCGGACTTGAAGTCGGCAGCGGTGAAGTCCACGCCCAGGTTCAGGGCCTTCACCTTCCCCGCCTCGTACAGAGACTGGTAGTAGGGGGAGTCGAAGCCCTCGGCGGCGATGTAGCCCTCGATCAGCTCGTTGGAATCCGCCAGGTTCATGACCGCCTGGATGCCGCCGGCCTCTGCCAGGTCATCGGCATAGGAGGCGCGGCCCAGCTCGTTGTTCACGGGGCTGCTGCTGCGGAAAAAGGCGTTCTCCCCCAGATCGCCCACAGCCACGTTGCGGAAGTTGGCGAACACCGCGTCGGAGGCGTAGTCCGCCCGCTCGTCGGTGCGGGTCAGCTGGTGGATGAGGTACTGGTCATAGTAGCCGCCCTGCTCCTTCATGGAGATGGAGACGGTGATGCTCTCCAGGGACTGGCCCTCGGGGAACTCCCAGGTGTAGGAGCCGTCCTCGGCGGTGACCTTGGCGGCCAGGCCGTTGCTGGTCGCAAAGTCCCCCATGTTGATGGCGGCGATCAGCACACCCTCGCTGTCCCGCAGCACCAGCGCGCCGGTGTCCACATCGGAGTAGTTGGTGCACAGGGGCATGTCATACCCAGTGCCGTTGACGGTGACGGTCAGCAGGTCGCCGTATGTGTAGCCGCCGTCCTTCAGGTCCGCCGGATCGATGTCCAGGACGATGTTGCCATACTTCTGGATCTCGGTTACGCCGCCCTCCAGGGTGGGGTACTCCGTCTCCGCAGCGGATGCGGGCAGCGCCAGGCTGAGCATCAGCACCAGGGACAGGAGCAGGGACAATGTCTTCTTCATACGCATTCCTCCCAAATTCTCGTCGGTCCTGTTGCGGGACCTTCTGTTTCGTATCATAGCACAGGCGCTTCCGCTTTTCCAGAGGGTTCCCTCCTTTTCACGCATTTTTTCAGGTCTTCCCGGAGCTGGCATCCGCTCTTGCGGTCCGCTTTCGGGTTAGATATAATAGAGGGGTATTTCATGGAACCTGGGAGGCACGACTATGGACTTCACGGAACTCCGCCATTTGGCGGAGCAGATCGAGACAGAGTGCGGCAAGGCCATCATCGGCAAGGGTGAGCAGATCCGCCTGGTACTCACCAGCCTGTTTGCCGGCGGGCACGTGCTGATTGACGATATCCCCGGCGTGGGCAAGACCACGCTGGTGAAGGCCCTCTCCGCGGTGCTGGGCTGCGGCATGGTGCGGGTGCAGTTCACCCCGGATCTGCTGCCCTCAGACATCGTGGGCATGAACATTTACAGCCAGAAAACCGGGGAGATGGTCTTCACCCCCGGCCCCATCATGACCAACATCCTGCTGGCGGACGAGATCAACCGGGCCATCCCCCGTACCCAGTCCGCCCTGCTGGAGGCCATGGAGGAACGGCAGGTGTCCGTAGACGGCGTCACCTATCCCCTGGCCCCACCCTTCATGGTCCTGGCCACCCAGAACCCCGTGGAGACGGAGACCACCTTCGCCCTGCCCGCTGCCCAGCTGGACCGCTTCCTCTTCAAGCTCTCCATGGGCTACCCCACCCCCAGGGAGGAGGCCGCCATGCTCCGAACCGTGGGAGATGGAGCCGCCTTTGCGGACCTCCGCCCCCTGCTCTCCCCGGAGGAAGTCAATCGGTTCACCCGGGAGATCCGGCAGGTCCGCCTGTCCGATCCGGTGGTGGCGTACATCGTGGAGCTGGTCCAGGCCACCCGGGAGCAGCCGGAGCTGGCCTGCGGCGCCAGCCCCCGGGTGTCCCGGGACCTGTTCCGGGCCTCCAAAGCCTATGCCGCCCTCTCCGGCCGGGACTATGTCACCCCGGACGATGTGAAGTATCTGGCCCGCTACGTCCTGCCCCACCGGGTACTGCTGTCCCATCAGGCGGCGCTCTCCGGCCTGGAGGCGGCCGGCGTGGTGGAGACCGTACTGGCCCAGGTGCCCTGCCGGGAGACCGGGGAGGTCCTTGCCCATGGCCAGAACGCCTGAGTCCGCTGCAGTGGACTTCGCCGAGTCCAGCCTGTTCACGGGGCGCTTCTCCATCCTGGCCCTGGCAGCCTGCGGAGTGGGCTTCAGCCTGAGCGGGCGGCTGCCCGCCGCCATCTTCTCTCTGGCGGCCGCCGCCGTGGCCGCCGCGGCCCGCCTCTGGGCCCGCCATGTGCTGGACGGCGTGAACGCCGCCCTCCAGGCGGAGCGGAGCTGCGTCTTCCCCGGGGAGCCCTGTCCTCTGCGGGTGACGCTGGACAACCCCAAGTGGCTGCCCCTGGTCTGGCTGACGGTGCGCTTCCCCCTGGAGCCGGGCGGCGCCCTCCGGCCGGAGCACCGCTGGGAGACCGTGGAACTCCCGGAGGGGGGCGTGCAGAAGCCCTATTATGAAAAGAACGTCTCCTTCCTGCTGGGGCATCAGCGGATGTCCTACACCAGCCGCCTCCAGGCGGAGCACCGGGGCCTGCTGTCCTTTGACCGGATCCGGCTGCTCTCCGGCGACGGCCTGTGCCTCTGCGTCCGGGAGAAGGAAATCCCGCTGCCCAGGCCCGTGACGCTGGCGGTGTTTCCCCGGCTGGTCCCCGTGTCCACCCGCTGGTTCCTGCGCAACAGCTGGGAGCTGGAGACCGGCGCCCGGGGCTTTCAGGATGACCGGACCGTGATCCGGAACGTCCGCGCCTACCAGCCGGGGGACAACGCCCGGTCCCTGAACTTCCGCCTGATGGCCCGGGGGCAGGGCGCCATGGTGAACATCTACGAGAAAATCTCCCCCCGCCGGGCCGCGTTCCTGCTGGACGGTGCCTCCTTCGCGGGCCTGCCGCCGGAGGACTTCGAATCTGCCCTGGAGATCCTGGGCTCCCTGGCGGCGCAACTGATGGAAGAGGAGGTGGCCGTGTCTCTGCTCATCTCCCGCCCCGCCGGGCGGCTGGAGCAGTTTGCCACCTGCCGGGACCGGCTGCAGCTTCCCGCAGTCCTGACGCTGCTGGCCGCCGCAGACACCGCTGTCTCCATTACGGCGGACGAGATCCTGCCGCGCCTCCGCACCCTCTCCGGCGCCTTTCTGATCTGCGGGGATGTCCGCCGCCTGGACGCCGGTACCTGTGCGCTGCTGGAGCGGCACCGCGTCCCCCTGCTGGCCTGGGGGGAACAGTCTCACCCCCTCCTGCGGGTCCTGGACCTGAATGCTTTTCGGGCAGGAGGCGGCCTATGAGACATGGAAAGACCACCGCCCTCAAGTGCCTGCCGCTGGCCACCGAGCTGCTGATTGTCTTCCTGACGGCCGATATTCTGTGGCAGCTCCTGTGTGGCCGGCCGCCCTTCTCCATGTGGGGGTTTCTGCTCTCTGGCGGGCTGATGACCGCAGGCAACAGCCTCTTTCTCCAAAAGCCCCGCCGCTTTTGGCAGATTCTGCTGCTGAACGTTCTTCTCTGCGCCGTCTGGATCCCCCTGCTCAGCCGCACGCTGGACCTGACCTATCCGCCTCTTCTGGTGATTCAGGTGCCCCTGTACCTCTTCCCCCTGTGCCGGGGATACCACTGGGGCGTCACGCCTGTCACGGTCCGCCACCTCCACGGGGCCGGGGAGTACATGGGCCTGTATGGGCTGTTCTATCTGATCGTGGCCTCCTTCGCCCCTCAGCTGCTGGACCGGGTGCCGGTTCTGTTGGCGCTGCTGGCGCTGGATCTGCTGGCAGTGGTGGGGATGCGCACCTCCGGACGCAACACCATTCGGGCCGGTTCTCCCTTCGGGCGGCTCCCGGCCCTGCTGGTCCCAGCGGTCCTGGCCGTGCTGGCTGTGGCCGCCTGCGCTCTGCTGCTGGCCGCCAGGGGGGAGCTGATCCCCATCTTTCAGGCCGTCGGCAGCCTTCTGGAGGGCGCCCTGACCGCTGTATTCCGGTTCCTGACGTCTCTCTTCCAGGGCCGCTCCGCCGGGTCCGCAGGGATGTCCTCCGCCGCCGGAGGCGGCAGTGAGGCCGCTCTGCCTGTGGAAAGCGCCTCCGGCCCCGCCATCGCCCCTCAGCTGGTGACGGCGTTGCTGCTCCTGTCCCTGGCCGCGCTGGTCCTGGCCGGAGTGGCTGCTCTGGTGCGCTGGCTCTGGCGCAGCCGCAGCCGCATCAGATTGCCGGAGGAGGATGATGACGACGGGCTCGTCAGGCAGCGTCTGGGCCGCCGTGGCCTGCTCTCCCGGCTGGGCCAGCGCCTGCGGGTCAGGGCATTTCTGCTGCGGTACGCCGGAACCCCCCGTGCCGCCCTCCTGGAACTGGAGCACTGGGGCGCCCGCCGCCGCTGCCGCCGTCAAAGCCAGGAGACCCCCCGGGAGTATCTGGAACGTCTGGCAGGGGGGCCCCTCCGGGACGCGTTGGATGCGCCCATGCAGGCTCGGTACAGCATTCTGGTGGACGATGTGGAGCGGAGCTTGTACAGCACGCTTCCGCCCCGCCTCTCCCGGGAGCAGGTGCGGGAGCTGCTCTCCACTGTCCATAGAAGCGCCCGCACGCCTCCTGCACGTGCGAAGTGACCGCCGACCGGTCCGCGCCTCCAGAAATGCCCGAGATTCCCGATAACCGAAAATTCAAGAAGGCAGCCGTTCGCATGAACGGCTGCCTTCTTTGTATCCAGGTCGAACCTCGGCACCGGGCATTCCTCTCCGGAGTCTGAAAATACAGCCGACGCCCGCGCTTATGTAGAGGACAGCGCCGGACGGGGCGAACCGCCCCGGGTCTTTTGGGGTGCCGGTTCCACACTAGCTGCGGAATGCTCCGCCTCCGCGGTCTGATTCATGATGAGCATCTGGAGCCGGTTCTCCACATTGGCGTAGCTGGTGTCCGGATCCAGGTCCAGGGGCAGGATCTGCACGCCGGGGAACTCCTCCTTGAGCCGCTTGGTGACGCCCCGGCCGCACACGTGGTTGGGCAGGCACCCAAAGGGCTGGAGGATGATGAAGGACCGGACCCCCTGGTGGGCGTAGTGGGCGATCTCGCCCGCCATCAGCCAGCCCTCGCCGCAGGTGAGGGTCTTGGGGATGAAGTGCTCCACGTCACTGTACAGGTCCTGAGGCCGGGCCGCCGGGTGATACAGGGGATGGGACCGGGCAATGCGCTCCAAAAACCGCTGGATGAACTCCACGGCGCCGTCCAGGGCGAAGGGATAGGGCGCCAGATGGGCACCGAAGTCCCGGATCTCGCTGATGGCCGCCTGGAAGTCCTTGCGGAACTGGTAGGTGATGCGGGGCAGGATGACCTCCATGTCGTTGCGTTCCAGGTACTCCTCCACGTGGAAGTTGGTGCCGGGATGAAAGTTCACCAGCAGCTCGCCGGTGACCAGCACCCGGGGCTTGCGGCGGGAGCGGTCATAGCGGAGCCCCCGGAATGCCTCGATGGCCCGCCGGAAGGCACCGATCATCTTGCCCAGCCCCTGCTTGGATGCGGCGGCAATCCACTCCACACATTCGCTGAACACGCGGTTCGTCTCGCCTGCCGCCGTCTCATAGGGGCGGATCTTCCGGCACAGCTCCTCCAGAATGTCCAGCATGGAGAAGGCCCACGCCGCCAGCAGCACAGACCGGGCCCCCAGCATGGACACGCCGGGGTGGATACCCTTGGTGTCGCCAGGGTCTGTGGTGAGGATGGGGACGTTTTCAAATCCGGCGCTGTCCAGCGCCTTGCGCAGAATCGCGGTGTAATTGGCCATCCGGCAGTCGCAGCTGAGCTTGGCCATGCCCACGGCCACGGAGTCCTCCGGATAGTTTCCCTTCTGCAGGGCGTCGATCAGCTCGCCGATGACCATCTGACAGGGGAAGCAGATGTCATTGTGGGTGTACTTCTTCCCCACCCGGATCTGCTCCACGCCGCCCACCGGCAGGCTCACCGCCCGAATACCCTCCCGGTCCATCAAGGCCGTGAGAAGAGTGGACACCGGGGCGGAGATATTTGGCACCAGCACAGTCCGCAGCTTCCGGTCCTCCTTGCGGTACTTCACCGCGTAGGGCTCCGGCAGGCGGCAGGCCGCCTGCTCCGCCTGGGCAGAGCGGCGCAGCTGTACCGTCTCAATAAAGGACTGGACCCGGATGCCGAGAGACCCGGCGGCCTCGCTCTCATCCACCTTCAGGATCAGGGGCGGCTTGCCGCTGCCCTCCCCCAGCAGGCGGATGATCTCATCGGACAAAATGGCATCATGGCCGCAGCCAAAGCTGACGATCTGCACGTACTCCAGGCAGGGCTGCTCCGCTGTCACCATGGCGCCGGAGAGCATCCGGGCGTGGAAGTCATTGGTGATCTCCACACGGGACCGGCGCAGGTCCGCCTTCTCCAGTCCGGGCAGGCTATCCACCGTCAGCACCGGGATGCCCCGACGGGTGAACATCCCGGACAGGTCGTGGTTGATGAGGGGGTCTGTGTGATAGGGCCGTCCCGCCAGCACCACGGCGAAACCGCCCGCCTTTCCGGTGTCCGCGATGACCCGCTTTCCCTCCTCCACCAGCTGATGGCGGAAAGAGAGGATGGCCGTCTCCGCCTGACGGTAAGCGGCCTCCGCCTGCCGCTTTGTGGCGCCGCAGTGTTCCACGGCATACCGGCAGATCTGCCGCTTCCGGTCCTGCTTGCTGAACCAGTGGAACACCGGCGTCTCAAAGCCCACGGAGAAGTGCTCCCCGGGGGACTGGAAGTTCCGCACCACCATGGAGTAGCCCATGATGACCGGGCAGACGTAGGGGCTCTTCTCCCCTTTGTTCTCTGTGGGCATGTGGAGGATATAGGGCAGGAAAATCCGGTCTACGCCCTGTTTGGACAGGTCCAGCACATGGCCGTGGACCAGCTTGGCCGGAAAACAGATGGTGTCCGACGCCACGTACTGCAGTCCGCTCTCATACTGTCTGCGGCTGCTGGGATGGGAGAACTTCACCCGATATCCCAGAGCCCGGAAGAAGGTACTCCAGAAGGGCATGCTGTCCCAGAACTCCAGCACCCGGGGCAGGCCCACGGTCTGGCTCTGCTCCTCCCGCACGGGGGATACCGGATATGTCTTGAACAGCAGCTCCTGCCGCAGCCGGAACAGGTCCGGCACTTCCTGGGCCTTATGGGCAGGTGCCGCCTCCATCACAACGGCGCCCCGGTCGCACCGGTTGCCGGTGACATAGCAGCCACCGTCCGGGAAATGCAGGATCGTCCGGCTGCAGTGGTTGGTGCAGTGGGGGCAGAGTACACCGCTCTCCCGGGTGTATTGGAAGTTTTTCACCGCGTCAAAGCCGATGAAGGCGGAGCAGCGGCCGTTGGCGTAGCCGTGGGCCTCCACCTCCTGCTTCACCGCGAGAGCCGCACCCAGAGCGCCCATCTCGCCGGGATAGGGGGCCAGGGTCACGTCCCGGCCCAGATACTCCTCCAGGGCCCGCAGGACGGCGAAGTTCCGGAAGGTGCCCCCCTGGACCACTACCCGATCCCCCAGCTCCGCCACGTTGGCGATGCGGACCACCTTTGTAAACACGTTCTCGATGATGGAGCGGCACAGCCCCGCCATCAGGTCGTCAGGCTGCTTGCCGTTGCGCTGCTCGTTGATGATGGTGCTGTTCATGAACACAGTGCACCGGCTGCCCAGCTCGGCAGGGGCCTGAGATCGGAAGGCGGCGTCCGCCACCTGGTCCACCGGCATCCCCAGGGTGGCGGCGAAGTTCTCCAAAAAGGAGCCGCAGCCGGAGGAGCATGCCTCGTTCAGCATGATGTTCGTGACCACGCCGTCCTTCAGCCAGATGGCCTTCATGTCCTGGCCGCCGATGTCCAGCAGAAACGTGGCGTCCGGGAAGAAGCGGCGGCAGCCCCGGGCGTGGGCCACGGTCTCTACTGTGTGGTAGTCGGCGTGAAAGGCAGCAGAGAGCATCTGCTCGCCGTAGCCGGTGGTGCCCAGGCCCAGCACCTCCAGCTGGATGCCCAGCTTCTCATACTTCTCCGCCAGGGCCAGCAGGCCCTCCCGGACCACCTTCAGCGGCTCCCCCTGGTTGTTGGCGTAGAAAGTGTCCGTCACCTGCTCGTTCTCGTCTATAAAGACGAACTTGGAGGTGGTAGAGCCGGAGTCGATGCCGATGTACCCCCGCAGGACCTTCCGCTCCGCGGCATCCACCGGCTGGCGCAGCTCCGCCCGGTGGCGGCGGAGAAAGACCTCCCGCTCCTCGTCGCTGGCAAAGAAGGGCCTGCCGGTGCCGGAGGGCCCTTCGGTCTGGGCCGGGGCCTTGTCCAGCCGCTCCATGGCCTCTGCCAGGGTCATGGCGTCCTCCTGTCCGGGGAACAGCTCGTCGATGGCGATGGCGGTGCCCCGGGCCACGATGGTCTCCGGGTGGTCCGGTCGAACGATATCCCTTTCCTCCAGATTCAGCCGCTCCGCAAACACCCGCACCAGCGTGGGGTTGAAGGTCAGCGGGCCGCCCTCAAAGATGATGGGGGCCGTCAGCTCCAGTCCCTGGGACAGGCCGCCGATGGTCTGCTTGGCGATGGCGTGGAAGGTGGAAAGCGCGATATCCGCCCGCTCCGCCCCCTGGATCAGCAAGGGCTGGATGTCTGTCTTGGCAAACACGCCGCAGCGGCCGGAGATGCTGTAAACGGTCTTCCCGCGGGCAGCCAGTTGCTCGAACTCGTCCGCCGGCACGTTCAGCAGCGTGGCGATCTCATCGATAAACGCGCCGGTGCCTCCGGCGCAGCTGCCGTTCATCCGCATGTCGGAGGTCTGGAGCTTTCCGCTGGCCTCGTCATAGCGGAAGAAGATCACCTTGGCATCCTGTCCGCCCAGTTCCACCGCGGTGCGGACCTCCGGATACAAGGCCCGGACTGCCGCCGCGTTGGCCACCACCTCCTGGACATAGCAGGCCCCCAGGGCGGCGGCAATGGGCCGTCCGCCGGACCCGCACACGCCGATACGGAACCGCATGCCGGGAAAGTGACCGGCCGCCTCCTCCAGCAGCTGCCGGACGGTATCCGCCTGATGGGCGTTATGCCGCTGATAGCGGGTGAACAGTACGCTGTTGTCAGCCGGGTCCAGGGCCACTGCTTTGACGGTGGTGGACCCCACATCCACGCCGAGGCGCAGAATATCCGAATTGATATGTGCCATATACACTCCTTCTAGGGAAAACGCCCCAGACCCGTACGGCAGCCTGGAGGGCGCGCCGGCGGATCGGGGGCTGGTCTCCCACATCTCTGTTTATTCGAACTCATTATAGCACGTTTTTCTCACAGGCTCTTGTATATTTTTCGTAAAGAATTCGCCGTTTTAGCTATCTTTTTCCCCAAAAAAGTCCGCCATCTTCCCATCCATTTTCGTCAAAGCAGCATCCGCAGGCACACGTCCCCGCAATCGAATCGCATAGGCGAGCGGAGCCGTATTCTTTGCGGTCCGATTGCGGGGCAGAGCCTTTCCGCCGTGCGGATGGTTCCGCTGAAAAAGAAAAGCGGGCACAGGCGGAATCCAATCCCCTGCGCCCATGAATGCATTTAGACAAAAAAACAACCACATCTTTTCGATGTGGTTGTTTTTCTGGAGGTGACACCCGGATTTGAACCGGGGAATCAGGGTTTTGCAGACCCTTGCCTTACCACTTGGCTATGTCACCGTTGCTTCTATTTTATTATATGCAGTTTGAACCGAAATGTCCACTGCTTTTTTAAATTTTCTTTTCCACTGAGAATGCCCACACGATCTTGTGTGGGCATTCTCAGTGGAGCGGGCAACGAGGCTCGAACTCGCTACCTCCACCTTGGCAAGGTGGCGCTCTACCAGATGAGCTATGCCCGCAAGTGGTGCCCAGAGCCGGAATCGAACCAGCGACACGGGGATTTTCAGTCCCCTGCTCTACCAACTGAGCTATCTGGGCAAATCTTTTCCGCGCCGCACGGCGCGGGAGGGGAATTGCAACCCCAAGGGGACCCACGAGATGGAACTCCATCTCGTGGGAGATGGCGACCCGGAACGGGCTCGAACCGTCGACCTCTAGCGTGACAGGCTAGCGTTCTAACCAACTGAACTACCGGGCCATGTATAACTTTGGTGGGAACAACTGGACTCGAACCAGTGACCCCCTGCTTGTAAGGCAGGTGCTCTAACCAGCTGAGCTATGCTCCCCGATTGCCGCTCATTTCAGACGGCAAAAGTTATTATACTCAAAGACGCCCGGTCTGTCAACTGGAAATTTAATTTTTTTACATTTTTTTCTGGAGCCCCCGGACCATGGCCTCCAGATCTGCTCTGGAGAAGTGCTGCACATTGTCACAGAAGCGGCAGGTGAGGTCCGCGCTGCCCTGCTCGTCGATCATGGCCTGAAGTTCCTCCGGCCCCAGGCTGATGAGGGCCCGCTCCATCCTGTCCCGGCTGCAGTAGCAGCGGTACTCGATGGGGCTCCTCTCCAGGATCTCCAGGTCGAAATCCGACAGAGCGTGCCGCAGCATAGCCTCCGGGTCCGGATCATTCCGCAAAAGTCCCGTCACCGGCCCTGCGGCCATCAGGCTACCCTCCACCTTGGCGATGACATCCTCGCCGGCGCCGGGCAGCAGCTGGATCAGATACCCGCCGGCGGCCAGCACGCTCTGGTCCCGGTCTACCAGCACCCCCAGGCCGCAAGCCGTGGGGATCTGTTCGGACTCCACGAAATAGGCCGCCAGGTCCTCTGCGATTTCGCCGCCCAACAGGCTCACGCTGCCCACATAGGGCTCCTTCATGTTCAGGTCCCGGATCACCGTCAACGTACCCTCATGGCCCACAGCGGCCCCCACATCCAGCTTGCCGTCGGGCCGCAGAGGCAGGTCCACGACAGGATTGTCCACCGTTCCCCGGACGTTGCCCTGGTTATCGGACACCGCCAGCAGCGTTCCCAGCGGGCCTCCGCCCTTGATCTGCAGCGTCACGCTGGCCCCGTCCTCCTTCAGGGCGTTGCCCATCATGGAGACCGCAGCCAGCGTCCGGCCCAGCGCCGCCGTGGCCACAGGCAGAGCCTTGTGGATCTGACGGGCGCGCTCTGTGAGCGCCCGGGTGGAAACTGCCGTGGCCTTGATATGGCCATCCTTGGAGATGGCCCGGATCAACTGATCGCTCATTGTACAAACTCCTGTTTTATCTTGGTCTGACCGGCTTTTGACACCGGAAAATCCAGCGGTCCTCCTCCGCCGCCGGTGGACGGCTGGTGAGGTCGCCGGTGACGGTGACAGCGCCGAAGCCCGCCTCCGTCAGATACGTCTCCAGCTCCTCCCGCCCCCAGGCCCGCTCCCGGTGCTCCTCAAAGGCCCGGTCCCAGCTCCCGTTGGCGTTCAGCCGGAACAGGTCCACCTGATAGGTGCAGATCTTCCGGCCGGGGGCGTAGAAGGTCCGCCAGACGCAGTAGCTGTCCTCTGTCTCGTCCAGATAGACCTGCCCGTCCATCCGCCGGAGCTTGTAGGGGGTGTTCACATCGAACAGGAACAGTCCGCCGGGCCGCAGCCAGCGGTATACCCGCCGCAGCGTCTCCCGCAGGTCTGCCGTCCGGGTGAGGTAGTTCAGCGCGTCCAGGGTGGAGATCGCCGCATCCACCTCCATGCCCAGGTGCAGGCGGGGCATGGACTGGTGCAGGAACATCGGCGGCTGCTCCAACGCCGCCGCCTTCCAGGCCGCCTGGGTCAGCATCTCCTCGGATCCGTCCACGGCGATCATCCGGTATCCCCGCTCCGCCAGCAGGCAGGCCATGGTGCCGGTTCCGCAGGCCAGGTCCAGCACCGTCTCCACCGGGAGGGCGCTTCTGTGGAACTGCCGCGTCAGGTAGTCTGCCCGCCGGCGGTATTCCACATCCACTGTCAGGGCATCGTAGCTGGCGGCCAGGGCGTCATAACTGCTCATTTGTCCCGTTTCTTGTACCGGGCGAAAATCTTCTCGTAGGCCCCGGTGCCGTAGCTGAGGGACCGGTTCACCCGGCTGATGGTGGCGCTGGAGGCGCCGGTGCGCTCCAGGATCTCGTTATAGATCATGCCGTCGTCCAGCAGGGAGGCTACCTCGAACCGCTGCTCCATGGCCCGCAGCTCCGACACGGTACACAGATCCTGGAAGAACTCATAGCACTCCTGCTCGTCCTTCAGCAGCAGAATCGCCTTGTACAGCTCGCCGTTCTTTTCCTTCTTGCCGATCTTTACCATATCCAGTACCCTTTCTGGGAGGCTCCAACAGATTTGCGGCGCTTCGCCGCCAAGATGTATTTTAACACTCTGCCGCGTGAAAGTAAAGGGCTCCGGACAGAAAAAATTTCTTGCACTTTAAAGCGTGTCCAGTCACCCCGCCCGGCGGCAGGGCATAGGCTGGTGCAGAACAGCATCTTTTCGGAAGGAGCGGCGCCTATGAACGAACCTCTCACCCAGCTGCACGCAGAGGCCATGACCGCGGAGCGGGAATGGACCGTAGAGGAGATCCCTGTGCTCTCCGCCTCCATCTCCCTGCCGGAACCAGTTCCAGCAGCGGACAAAGTCTCCCGCCGCATCCGGCGGTATTACCAGCTCCAGTGCCGTTCCTTCCTACGCTATTGTGAGACGTACCTCCTGCCTGCGGCGGCGGAGGAATACCGCGCTGCTCTGGCGGCCAGCCTGCCCCTGCCCCACCTCCGGGCGGAGCTGACCTATCAGGTCACCTACAACGACGGCGGCCTCTGGAGCCTGTATACCCAGTCCCGGGAGAGCGGCTTTTCAGGGCGCCCCACGCTTCTGCGCCATGGGGATACCTGGGATCTGACCTCCGGCTATCCGGTGCCTCTGTCCGCCTTCTTTCCCCGCCGCAGCGGATGGAAGCGGCGGCTGATGGAGGCAGCGGAGGCGGAGATCCAGCGGCAGGAGACGGCTGGGATCTCCCGGTACCATGAGGGCGTCCGCCGGCTGCTGCGGCGCCATTTCAACCCGCAGAACTTCTATCTTACGGCGGAGGGTCTGTCGCTTTTTTATCCCATGTACGCCATCGCCCCGGCCATGGAGGGCATCCCGGTCTTCACCCTCCCCTACGGCCAGGGCGGTCCGGCCCTCCCCGCCCGGGATGCTTGAAGAGACCCTCCGCCCGGAACTTCGGGCGGAGGGTCTCTTTCTGGGCGGGGCGCTTATTTGCGCAGGGCGTCCCCTCCCCTGGCCGCCTTGGCCACCAGCCCGCTGAGGGCCAGCAGCGCCAGCAGGTTGGGGAACACCATCAGCGCATTGAACAGGTCGGAGAGGTTCCAGACCAGGGGAGCCTCCAGCACAGCCCCCAGGGCCACGCACACCACCGCAATGCAGGCGTAGACCTTAACAGCCTTCACACCGAATAGATACTTCACGTTCTGCTCGCCGAAGAAGTACCAGCCGATGATGGTAGAGAAGGCAAAGAACAGCAGGCAGATGGCCACATAGAAATTGCCGAAGCTGCCGAACACCGTGGAAAACGCCACCTGGGCCATGTTCTCCGCCGCCGGATTGGCAGCCATGTTGCCCACGTTCAGCGCGCCGCTGGTAATCATCACCAGGGCGGTTATGGTCAGGACCACAAAGGTGTCGATAAACACACAGACCATGGCCACAACGCCCTGGTCCTGGGGCTTTTCCACCTTGGCCATGGCGTGGGCGTGGGGGGTAGAACCCATGCCTGCCTCGTTTGAGAACAGGCCCCGGGCCACGCCGTAGCGCATGGCCTCCCGCACGCCGATACCCACGGCGCCGCCCAGGATGGCCTGGGGGTTGAAGGCACCCTCAAAAATCAGGGCAAAGGCGTGAGGCAGGTTGGTAATATTGGCAATCAGCATGACGAGGCCGCCCACCAGATAGAAGCAGGCCATGACAGGCACCAGCTTCTCCGTAACGGAGGCAATGCGGGTGACGCCGCCCAGGAAGATGAAGGCGGCCACCACCGCCAGCACCACGCCCACGATCCAGGTGGGGATGCCCAGCGCCTCCTGGAAGGCGTTGCTGATGGCGTTGGACTGGACCATGTTGCCGGTGAAGCCCAGGGCGAAGATGATAGCCAGCGCGAAGAAGCCCGCCAGGATCTTGCCGAAGGTCCCCTTGAATGCCTGCCGGATGTAGTAGACGGGTCCGCCGATGACGTGCCCCGTCTCGTCCTTGGTCTTGAAGGTCTGGGCCAGCACCGCCTCGCCGTAGATGGTGGCCATGCCGAAGAAGGCCGCCAGCCACATCCAGAAGATGGCGCCGGGGCCGCCGGAGATCATGGCGGTGGCGCAGCCGGTGATGTTGCCTGTGCCCACCTGGGCGGCGATAGAGGTTGCCACCGCCTGGAAGGAGCTCATGCCCTCCTTGCCGGCCTTCTCGCCGTTGAGGTTCACGCTGCCGAACAGCCGCCGGAAGCCGGCGCCGAATTTGCGCACCTGGATGAACCGGGTGCGGATGGTGAAGATGATGCCGGTACCCACCAGCAGATACAGCAGCAGGCCGTTCCACACAAAGCCGGCCAGTTCGCTGACCTTTGCGGCCAACAGATCCATGTCCATGTTTTCTCTCTCCTTGTCCGCAAACGAAAAGGGCCGGACAGACCCTGCCCAGCCCAACAAAGCGCCGGCCCCCTCCGCTGTGCGGAAGGGCCTGCCCTTTACTCTGTCCTTTTACCTGAGAGATTCAGCGGGATTTCCCGCCTTGCACCTTCGGTACTCATCTGAGCTTCTCCAGAGCCACATCCATCCCTAGTCCTCATCCCGTGCCGGGACACCTGAGAGTTTCACTCCTTCGGCAGGCTTGCGCCGTTTCTCTAGGGACTTCGTTTGCCTTTATATAATTGACACTTGTTACCTTATCACGGACAATACCCGTTGTCAATGGAGTTTTTGTACAGGAGCCGTCCGCTGTCTGCGGACGGCTCCTGTGCCTTCTCAATAAAACTCCCGGATATAATCCAGCACATCCTGTCGGGTGCCCTGGAAGGGGCCCGGCGTCTCCATCTTCAGAGAGACCAGGGCCGTGCAGTACCGCAGGGCCTCCTCCACCCCGGCCCGCTGGCGCTCCGAGATATAGCCGGCGAAGGTGGTGTCGCCCCGCCCGGTCCGGCCGGAGAGGTTCCGTGCCTTGATGGGACAGGTGTAGGTGGTCACCCCGTCGTAGGCCAGCACCTCGGTGTTGTGGGTGATGAGGACCTCCTTGGCGCCCCAGCTGTGCAGGAGCTTGGCGGCCTCCGCCCGATCGGTGAGGCCCGTCAGGATCTCCGCCTCCGCCGCGTCGGTCTTGAGGTAGTCGATCACCGGCAGGTACTGCTTCTTTTCCGCCCAGTCGTGGAAGGCCATGGTCCTGTCCGCCTCCACATGGCGCAGCAGGCACTGGACATCCACCGCCACCTTGCCGTGCCTGGCTGCCTCGGCAAAGAGGGCACCGTCGAAGTCGCCGTACACCAGGCCGGCGAAGTGATAGATCTTGGTCTCGATATCCGGCAGCTCATCGAACCGGAAGGGATCGCACACCCCCATGGAGGTGCAGGCCCGCTTTTCTTTGTCGGCGGTGAAATACTGGTTGCGGATGGAGCAGGTGGCCTGAGACGGCTTCCAGTACACATCCGCACCGGACCCGGCGAACCGCTCCTCCACATCCGCATCCGCGGGATTCAGCTTGGTAAACACGGCGGTGCGGTTGCCGCTTTTGGCAGCCGCAAAGCCGGAGGCCACCACGGCGCCGCCCACCTCCTTGCGTTCGTTGCCCTGATAGTCGATGTTGTGATCCAGGGACACCGGGCCGATCACCAGTACGTCATACGTTTTTTTCATAGTCTCTCTCCTATTCTTCCGGCTTGCGCCGCTGTTACAACTCCTCTACCGACACCACGCCCTCCGTGGCGTTCATCTTGGGGATCAGCTGCTCCACCCGGCACCGCTTGTTCAGCCGCAGGGTAAAGAGGGCGCAGGCATTGTGCGTCTCCGTCTCCGTAGAGCGGGTAATCTCCATGTTCAGCACCTTCAGGTTCAAATCCCGGAACAGCCGCAGCACATTGTCCAGGCAGGTCTTGTTACTGTACTCCATATAGAGGTTCACCTCCGGGGCGTTGTCCAGCATCCGGTACTCCAGCTTGGACAGGAACATCTCCGCCGCCAGAATCAGCGCCGTGGCGAAGATGCCGCCCTCGTAGAACCCGCCGCCCAGGCACAGGCCCACAATGGCCGCCGCCCAGAGGCCCGCCGCCGTAGTGAGCCCCTTCACCCGGCGGCGCCGGGTGACGATGATGGCGCCTGCGCCGATGAAGCCAATGCCCGCCACCACCTGGGCTCCCAGCCGGGCCATGTCCGTGTAGTAATGGAGGTTCAAATAAAGGAACTGGCTGGTGAGGGTCGTCATGGCCGCCCCCAGGCAGATCAGGATATGGGTGCGGAACCCCGCCGGCCGGCGCTTGTACTCCCGCTCCAGCCCGATGAGACCGCCGCACACCACCGCCAGCAGCATCCGCAGCGTGGTGGACAGCACGGTCACATCCCGCACACCGTCAAAAATCGGCAGCAATCTCCGCACCTCCCTCAGATTTCATCAATGGTGTAGACGCTCTCCAACTCGGAGATCGCCGCCAGGACCCGGACGTGGTAGTGCCTGCCGGGCAGCCGAATGGAGAACACCGCGCTGGGATTCTTGGACCGCTCCTCCCGGCCCCGGTCCAGATCCACTTCGTAAATCTGTCCGCCCTGAGACTTGATGCGGGCAATGATGTCCCCCAGATTGTCCAGCGTCTGGAATTCCACATAGATGTTCATGTTCCGGGCGCTTTCGATGATGGCATCCTCCACGAAGGGCAGCAGCCGGTTGGTCAGCAGGATCAGCAGGAAGCCCAAAAGTACGCACTCGTAAAATCCCGCGCCGATGGCCAGACCCATACAGGCGGACGCCCAAAGGCCCGCCGCCGTGGTCAGTCCCTTCACCTCCTGCTTGCCGGTGACGATGATGGTGCCCGCACCCAGAAAGCCGATGCCGTTGATGACCTGGGCGCCGAAGCGGGACACATCCGTCCGCAGGCCGATCTCCATGGCGGTCTCATGCCAGGCGTGGGTCACCATATAGCTCTCATACTGACTGAGCAGCATGGTCAGCGCCGCGCCCAAGCATACCAGCATATAGGTCCGGAAGCCTGCCGGCCGGCGCTTCCGCTCCCGCTCCAGTCCGATGAAGCCCCCGAAGAGCATGGCCACAGTCAGGCGCAGCAGGACGGAGGCCACGTTCATCTCCCGCAGGTATGCCAGTCCTTCCATCATTCTGTGCACACTCCTCTCTCCGCCCCGCGCCGGGCAGTCAAACAATAAAAAGGGGAGGAATGGCTCCGCCAACTCTCCCCTCTCTTTCGGCAGGTCACCTCTGCGGCAGATGTTGCCGCATATTCCCGGAAACGGTTGCATGGTTAAATAAAGCTGTTTGAACGGCGCCATTCTCAGCATTCTTGACAAATTTCGACGAACCCAAAGCGCCCAAATTGTTTCTTTTATGTTTATCACAAGCCGGAAGAGAAGTCAATATCTTCCACACTTTGGCGGAAATCTTCGGCTGATTGCCTAAAGCCTGGAGAAAAATTTGGGCAATTTCAGTCCAGCCGGGTCCCGGGGATACGAAACGGTTTTGAAGGGCACGTGTTTGAAAGTAAGCGCTGTCATAAATTTTATAGTTTCACCAATTTCCCCTTCCGCTTTTTAACAAAACTTCCGGAAAAAGCCAGCGCCGCCGCCATTTTTGTCTCTTATACAAATACATTTTTTCTATTTTTGTCTTTGCCTTATGGGGTTTCTCCTGTGTGCAAACGTTACCAATTATTGACACTCTTTTCCGGAGATGCTACAATATCCCTAAAATCCCGGAGGATCCGGAACCTAAAATTGGTGAAAAGGAGACACTCTTATGAAACAGAGCAAACGTCTATTCGCGCTGCTCCTTACCCTGGCTATGACGCTGGGAATGCTCACCGCCTGCGGCGGCGGCAACAGTGACACCTCCTCCGAAGGGGACGGTGGGGAGTCCAGCGGCAGCAACGAGCTGACCGTCTACACGGCATTCCCCGAGGCCGAGGTGGCCTACTACTTCAACGCGTTTGAGGAGGCCACCGGCATCAAGGTCAACGCTCTGCGGCTCTCCGCCGGTGAGATGCTGACCCGCGTGGCTGCTGAGAAGGACAATCCCCAGGCCTCCCTGATGTTCGGCGGCTCCACCGACAACTACATCGCCGCCTCCAACCAGGGCCTGCTGGAGGCCTATCAGTCCCCCGAGCTGTCCAACACCCCGGAGAACTATCTGGACCCCGACGGCGTGTGGAACCCCATCTATGTGGGCGCCATCGCCTTCGCCTGCAACAAGGACTGGTTCGCGGACAAAGGGTATGATTATCCCACCAGCTGGGATGACCTGCTGGATCCCAAGTATCAGGATATGATCATTATGGCCCACCCCGCCACCTCCGGCACCGCCTACACCGTTCTGGCCACGCTGATCCAGCTGAAGGGTGAGGATGCCGTGTGGGATTACCTGAAGGAGCTGGACAAGAACATGTCCCAGTACACCAAGTCCGGTTCCGCCGCTCCCAACGGCGTGGCCCTGGGCGAGGCGGCCATTGCCCTGACCTTCTCTCACGACGGTCTGCAGCCCACCACCGAGGGCTATCCCATCGAGCTGTCCTTCCCCACCGACGGCACCGGCTATGAGGTGGGTGCCATGGCCCTGATCAAGGGCGGTCCCGCTGACGAGCAGGAAAACGCCAAGAAGTTCATCGACTTCATGTGCTCTGCAGAGGGTCAGAACCTGTATGCCGAGAACAATTCCTTCCGGGTGCCCACCAACTCCCAGGCCACTCCGGCCGAGGGTCTGGTGACGCTGGACTCCGTGGCCGTCATCGACTATGATGCCGTCTGGGCTGCCGAGCACAAGGACGAGTTCGTCGCGCAGTTCGAGGCGAACATCGCCAGCTCTGAAAATCTGGAGTAATTCCGGAAGATTCTCTCTATGCCTGCAGGACTTCCTCCCCGGCGGGGAGGAAGTCCTCTTGCCAAACGCTTGAAAATCAACAGGAGGAACCCAAATGGCAAACGCTGCTGGTTCGGGCGGCAAAAGCGCCGCCCGCCTGAAAAGGCGGAACGAATCCAAGATGATCATGCGTCAGCCCATCATGCTGATCTCGATCCTTACGGTCATCGTGCTCCTGCTTTTATTCGTCATCTATCCCCTGGTGAAGATTCTGCTCTTCAGCCTGACCGATGCGTCCGGGACTTTCTCCCTGGCTACCGCGGCGGAGATCTTTTCCACCTCCCGGTATTTAAAGACGTTCGGCCGCACCATGGTGCTGGGAGTGATCGTGGCAGTGATCGCCACCTTCATCGGCTACATCTTCGCCTATACCATCACCCGCACAAACGTCCCCTGCAAGGGCTTTCTGAAGACCATCGCCACCCTGCCCATCCTGTCCCCGCCCTTCATTCTGTGCCTGTCCATCATCTTTCTGTTCGGGCGGCAGGGGCTGATTACCAACGGGCTGCTGAAGATCACGGACAACGACGTCTACGGCATGGGCAGCCTGATCGTGGTGCAGGTGCTGAGTTTCTTCCCCATCGCCTATATGACCCTCTCCGGCATCCTCTCCTCCATCGACGCATCGGTGGAGGACGCCGCCTGCAACATGGGCGCCAGCCGGTGGCACACCTTCTGGACGGTCACCTTTCCGCTGTCCCTGCCGGGCATCATCTCCGGCTGCCTGCTGGTGTTCATCCAGTCTCTGGAGGACTTCTCCAATCCCGCCACCATCGGCGGCGATTTCACCACCTTATCTGTGGAAGTCTATCAAACCATCACCGGCAGCTATGACATGCAGAAGGGCTCCGTGCTGGCGCTTTTGATGCTGGTGCCTACCATGCTGGCCTATCTGCTGAACAAATACTGGGTCAACAAAAAGAGTTTCGTCACCGTCACGGGCAAGCCCACCCAGGCCCGCAAGCTCATCGATGAGCCCCATATCAAATGGCCCCTGTTCGCTGTCTGCCTGGTGGTGGCCGCGGTCATCATCCTGTTCTACGGCACAGTGGTCTTTGGTTCCTTCGTCAAGACCTGGGGCTACGACTACACCCTCACCCTGGACCAGTACACCCGCGCCTTGCAGCAGGGCTGGGACAGCCTGCGGAACTCCATTATCCTGGGTCTGATCGGAGCGCTGATCGGCGGCCTGCTGGGCATGGTCATCGCCTACATCACCGCCAAGCGGGACTACTACGGCAAACGGTTTATCGAGGTGTCCTCTGTTCTGATGTTCGCCGTCCCCGGCACTGTGCTGGGCATCGCCTACATCCTGGCCTTCAACACCGGCTTCCTAGTGCTCACCGGCACCGCTGCCATCCTGGTGATCGTGTTCGTGTTCCGGAATATGCCGGTGGCGATTGAGTCCGGCACCACCACGCTGCTGCAGATCGACAACTCCATTGAAGAGGCCTCCACCATTCTGGGTGCCGGCAGCGGCTACTCCTTCCGCCGGATCTCCCTGCCTATGCTGCGCAACGCCTTCTTCTCCGGCCTGGTGTACTCCTTCGTGAAGGCCATCACTGCCGTCAGCGCCATCATCTTCCTGGTCTCTCCCCGCTGGGATCTGGTCACCAGCAAGATCTACACGCTCTTTGACCAGGCAAAATACAGCCAGGCTGCGGCCTTCGTCACCATGATGGTCGTAATCCTGCTGGTGTTTATCGGCATTTTCAACGGATTGATCAACCTGCTGCTGGCCCCCCGCTCCAGGGTGCCCAAGGGCGCAGGCATTCACGAGAAAACGGAGGAAACAAAATGAGCAAGCAGATGGAAAAGTCGGCGCTGGGCAAAAAGAGCTCCGGCGTGGTTTTAAAAGAGATCACCAAGATCTTCCAGCAGCCGGATACCGGCAAGGATTTCGTGGCTGTGGACCACATCAACCTGAACATCCAGGACGGCGAGATGGTGACGCTGCTGGGCCCTTCCGGCTGCGGCAAAACCACCACGCTGCGGATGATCTCCGGCTTTGAGTACCCCACCAGCGGCAGCGTGTTTATCGGTGAGCGGGATGTTGCCAAGATCCCCCCCAACAAGCGGGGCATCTCCATGGTGTTCCAGAGCTACGCTCTGTTCCCCCATCTGAACATCTGGGAGAACGTGGCCTACGGTCTGAAAGTGGCCAAGGTCTCCCAGGATGAGGTGGTCCGCCGCACCAACGCCGTCATGGAGCTGATGCAGCTGACCGGTATGGAGCGCCGGTTCCCCAACCAGCTCTCCGGCGGACAGCAGCAGCGGGTGGCCCTGGCCCGCGCCGTGGTCATTGAGCCCAGCGTGCTGTTGTTTGACGAGCCCCTGTCCAACTTGGACGCCAAGCTGCGGGAGAGCATGCGGGACGAGCTCCGGGCCCTTCAGAAACGGCTGGGCATCACCTCCCTTTATGTCACCCATGACCAGTCCGAGGCCATGGCCATCTCCGACCGGGTGGTCATCATGAAGGACGGCGTCATCTGCCAGCAGGGCACGCCCACAGAGATCTATGAGCAGCCCAACAGCCGGTTCGTGGCCAACTTCATCGGCAAGGCCAACTTCATCGACGGCACCTTCCGCGGCATGGACGGCGAGAACGCCCTGGTGGAAGTGGGCGGCCACACCTTCCCCATCCCCGCCCCCGGCAAGATGGAGGGCGTCCAGAAGGACGGCCCCTGCTGCCTGGCGGTTCGTCCGGAGTCTATTCTCCTCTCTGAGGAAGAGGGCCCCCTGTCCGGCCGTGTCTCCCGGGCCACTTACTACGGTGCCAAAGTGGAGTACGAGGTCATGCTGGGCGACCAGCCCATCATCGTGGAGGTCTACAACCCCCAGCTGTCCAAGCGCTTCGCAGAGGGCGAAGCGGTCCACATGACCCTCATCGACCGCTGCGTGCGGGTGCTGGCCTGATCCGGCACAGTTCTTCATCTAACTGAAAGAGAGCGCCCGGGCCACGTGGTCCGGGCGCTCTCTTTCACGCGCACTCCGGGGCAGCGCCTATTCCTCCCGCAGATAGTTCAGCTTCCCCAGGTCCAGGCCCATTTGCAGCCCCAGAAAGAAGTGGGCGGCGCAGGCCCGTTCTCCCGCGCCAGCCCAGGCGTCCTCCATCTCCAGGACCTCCTCCAGCAGCGGCACGTCCCCGCCGTGGGTTTCCCGGAAGCTGGCCATCAGTTCTTGCTGCTTCCGCTCCAGCGCCTGCCACTCTTCGTCCCGTCCCTGAAGCCTGGGCCGCAGATGCGCCAGCATCAGGCGCAGAAGTTCCATTGTATCGCTTTCCATTTTTTTCCTCCTTTTGAGTTTTTCCTAACTATACACTAGGGCCCCGCCTCTCCTCAAGAAAAACTGTTGCAGCGGACCGCCGGCAATGCGCAGAAGGGTACCGCCCTCCGTCCCCACAACCGCAAAAAACGGCGCCCTGTCCAAGCAGATGGACAGGGCGCCGGAGTCGATTTTATTTTTTAAAAGTCCGCACTGCCGACCGTTCTCGGGTGGGGCAGGACGTCCCGGATGTTGCTGACGCCGGTGAGGTACATCACCAGCCGTTCAAAACCCAGGCCGAAGCCCGCGTGCTTGCAGGAGCCGTAGCGCCGCAGGTCGCAGTACCACCAGTAGTCCTTGGGGTTCATGCCCAGCTCCCGGATGCGGCTTTCCAGGATTTCCAGCCGCTCCTCGCGCTGGCTGCCGCCGATGATCTCGCCGATGCCGGGTACCAGGCAGTCCGCCGCGGCCACGGTTTTCCCATCGTCGTTGAGGCGCATGTAGAACGCCTTGATCTCCTTGGGATAATCCGTGACGAACACCGGCTTCTTGTACACCTGCTCGGTGAGATACCGCTCGTGTTCCGTCTGCAGGTCGCAGCCCCAGGAGACCTTGTAGTCAAACAGGTCGTTGTGCTGCTCCAGAATCGCCACTGCCTCGGTATAGGTCACCCGGCCGAAGTCAGAGGAGGCCACGTGCTCCAGCCGCTCCAGCAGGCCCTTGTCCACGAAGCTGTTGAAAAAGGCCAGCTCCTGAGGGCACTTTTCCATCACCTGACGGATGACGAACTTGATCATGGCCTCCGCCACATCCATATCGCCCTTCAGGTCTGTGAAGGCCATTTCCGGCTCGATCATCCAGAACTCGGCGGCGTGGCGCTGGGTGTTGGAGTTCTCCGCCCGGAAGGTGGGGCCGAAGGTATATACGTCCCCGAAGGCCATGGCGAAGTTCTCCGCGTTCAACTGGCCGGAGACGGTGAGGTTCGCAGGTTTACCGAAGAAGTCCTGGGAGAAGTCCACCTCCCCATCCTCGGTCATGGGCGGATTTTTGGGGTCCAGCGTGGTGACCCGGAACATCTCGCCGGCGCCCTCACAGTCGCTGGCAGTGATGATGGGGGTGTGGACGTAGACGAAGCCCCGCTCCTGGAAGAACTGATGAATGGCGTAGGCCGCCACGCTCCGCACCCGGAACACGGCGGAAAACAGGTTCGTCCGGGGCCGCAGGTGCTGGATGGTACGCAGAAACTCCACGCTGTGGCGCTTTTTCTGCAGGGGGTAGTCGGAGGTGGAGGTGCCCTCCACCTCGATGGAGGCGGCCTTCAGCTCCAGGGGCTGCTTGGCCTCCGGCGTCAGGACGACGGTGCCGGTGACGATCAGGGCGGCGCCCACGTTCTGGGCGGCGATATCCTTATAGTTCTCCAGCGTCCCGGCCTCCATGACCACCTGGAGATTCTTGAAGCAGGACCCGTCGTTCAGCTCGATGAAGCCGAAGGTCTTCATGTCCCGGATGGTGCGGACCCAGCCGCCCACGGTGACCGTCTGGCCGGAGAGTGCCTCGCTGTCGGCGTAGATGGCCGCGATTTTCGTATAGCTCATAAACTTCACCCGTTTTCTTGTTTTTGCTGGAAATGGCTGCATAATCATGGATATTGTACTCCATTTCAAATAGTTTTACAAGAGGGAACGGGCGTTTTCCCGGTTTTCAGGCGATCGCCTCCGCCCCCACGGTGTAATCGCCCCACTGGCCGCCGCCATTTCGGACAGCGGTGCAGTCTGTGAAGAAATAGGCCCCCAGGCCGCTGCGCCACTTCTCCGCGTCAAAGCGGACGCCACTGTAGTCCGGCATCTCGTCCCCAGGACCGAAACTGGGCAGATTAAAGGTCACCGGGTTTTCATCCTGGGTCTCTTTGACGGAGAACAGGCAGCCGTCCTTCCAGAACAGTGCTTCCCCGTCGATATACCCGCTGTCCACGAAGTCCTGATATGTGCCCTCCATAGCCATCAGCCCGTGGGCGGAGCCGAAGGCATAGGCCACCGCGGCCTGTTCGCTTTCCGGCAGGGAGGTCCCGGACAGGTCCACCCCCAGCTCCGTGATGCCATCATTCAGGCTGGGGTCCACCTCCCAGAGATCGTTCAGCACGTCCAGGTGCAGCCGGCACAGATCGTCAAAGCCGTCCTCCAGGATGCGAACGGAGGCCACCGTGCCGAACCGCATGGGGTAGGACTCCATGACGGAGCCGTCCCAGGTGACCTCCACCAGAGCGCCAGGCATGGGAGACCAGTCCAGCAGGTCCATCTCCTCCTGGGTGTATCCCTCGATAGTCAGGTCTTCCACACTGAAGAGGTCCAGGGTGTACACAGCTCCGGCCCCGCCGTCCGTCCCGGCCAGCACAGAAGCCGGATCATCGCCGTCCCCCACAGTCACCAGCCGGAAGGTCTCCGTCACCCGGCCGGGCTCCGTCGTCTCTCCTCCGGTCCGGGTCTCCTCCGCGGGTGTGCCGCCGGAATCGGCCCCCGCACCGGCGGAGACGTCCCCTCCGGCGCAGGCTGCCAGCAGACAGATACAGAAATACAGGCTCAAAAACAGGCACCATTTTTTCATGAAGCATCGCCTCCTCTGCCTGTATAGTCGGCAAAGGCGGCGGTTTGGTTCCACTTCCGGCGCGATTTTTATTCCGCTGGGAGAACATGAAGCTCCCGCCCCATCAGCACCTCTCTGTCCGGTACCTGCGGCAGGCGAAGCGGGCATCCCCGTCCCACAGACGGCTGACGGCTAAAAATTGGGTCTTGACTTTTTCAAAAAAACAGATAAACTAAGCATTAGATTATATATCTTAATTTTTGCTTACAAGGAGGCGGCGCCATGACCCAGCGGGAACGGCAGATTCTGAACTGGATCGAAGAAAACCCTCTCATCTCCCAGCAGGAACTGGCGGAGAAGGCCGGCATCACCCGGTCCTCCGTGGCGGTGCACATCTCCAACCTGATGAAGAAGGGCTACATCACCGGCAAAGGCTACATCGTCCATACAGCGCCCTATGTCACGGTGGTGGGCGGCGTCAACATGGACATCGGCGGCTGGCCGTCGGAGGTGCCGGTGGACCGGGACTCCAACCCCGGCGCGGTGCGGATGAGTCTGGGCGGCGTGGGCCGGAACATCGCCCACAACATGAGCCTTCTGGGCCTGGACGTGCGGATGGTCACCGCCTTCGGCGACGACCTGTACGCCCAGAAGATCGCCGCCAGCTGCGGGGAACTGGGCATCGACATCTCCCAATCCCCGGTGATCCCGGAGGGGCACACCTCCACTTATCTCTTCATCAATGACGAGAAGGGCGACATGCTGCTGGCGGTCAGTGACATGGACATCTACCGCCATCTGACACCCCAGCTGCTCTCTCAGCGGCAGAAGCTGCTGTCCGGCAGCCAGGTGCTGGTGATCGACACCAATATTCCCGCGGAGAGCATCGCCTATCTGGCAGAGAACTGCCCGGTGCCTATCTTTGCCGACCCGGTCTCCACCGCCAAGGCGGTGAAGTTGCAGCCGGTGCTGGGCAGGCTCCACACCCTCAAGCCCAACCGCATCGAGGCGGAGCTGCTCTCCGGCGTGGCCATCACCGATGAGGCCAGCCTGCGCGCCGCCGCGGACGCCCTGCTGGCCACCGGTCTTCACCGGGTATTCATCTCTCTAGGCGGAGACGGCGTGTTCGCCGCCGACCGTTCCGGGGAGCGGGTGCACCTGCCCGTCCTGCCGGCGGAGATGGTGAACACCACCGGCTGCGGGGATGCCTTCATGGCAGCCATCACCTGGGCCTATCTTGCGGGCACGGATCTGACGGGCACCGCCAAGGCGGGTCTGGCAGCCTCCGCCATCGCCATGGAGGGGGCGGAGACCATCAACCCCGCCATGAGCGCGGAAGCGCTGAAGCTGCGGGCTGGGCTTTAAAGTTCCCGGTCCCCCCATTTCCAATTCCTGACACCCCATTCCCCATCGAATAACCAAAATTCAAATCTGGAGGTTTTTATCATGGCTCTGAACAAGTATCTCGACATCGCCCCTGAAGTGCAGAAGGCCCTGGACGAGGGTCGTCCCGTGGTGGCACTGGAATCCACCATCATCTCCCACGGCATGCCCTATCCCCAGAATGTGGAGACGGCCCTGAACGTGGAGAAGATCATCCGGGAACACGGCGCCACCCCTGCCACCATCGCCGTCATCGGCGGGCGGCTGAAGGCCGGCCTCTCTCCCGAGGAGATCGACTACCTGGGCAAGACCGGCCCTGCCGTGGCCAAGGCCAGCCGTCGGGATCTGCCCGTGCTGGTGGCGGAGGGCAGGGACGGCGCCACCACTGTCACCACTACCATGATTATCGCCCACATGGCCGGGATCTCCGTGTTCGCCACCGGCGGCATCGGCGGCGTGCACCGGGGGGCTGAGACCACCATGGACATCTCCGCCGATCTGGAGGAGCTGGCCCACACCCCCGTGATGGTGGTCTGTGCCGGCGCCAAGTCCATTCTGGACCTGGGGCTGACCCTGGAGTACCTGGAGACCCACGGCGTGCCCGTCATCGGCTACGGCACCCGCGAGCTGCCCGCCTTCTACACCCGGAAGAGCGGCTTTGCCGTGGACTATGAGATCGACACCCCGGCGGAGCTGGCCAAAGCCTTTTATGTCAAGCAGGATATGGGCCTGGGCGGCGGCATGCTGGTGACCAACCCCATCCCGGAGGAGTACTCCATGGACGCGGACGTCATCAACAAGGCCATCGACGAGGCCGTGGAGGAGGCCAAGGCTCAGGGCATCCACGGCAAGGAGACCACGCCTTTCCTGCTGGCCAAGATCAAGGATCTGACCGGCGGCGACTCCCTGGCCTCCAATATCCAGCTGGTGTACAACAACGCCAAGCTGGCGGCAGCCACTGCTGTGGAACTCAGCAAGCTTGCCAAAAACTGAAACTTCTGCTACACTGGACTGGCTGGGAACTCCCGGCCAGTCCAGTGCTGTTTCAGGAGGCGGCCGTTATGGAAGAAAAGACACTCTATCTGCCCACAGAGCACAATGACCGTATCGTTGCCTTCATCGGCTCTCCCCTGGGGCTGCTGGCCGCCTGGCTGGTGCTCATCAACACTGTGACCTTTTTGATCTTCGGCGTAGACAAGCTCCTGGCCAAACACCCCCGGTTCCGCCAGCGGGTGCCGGAGAAAAATCTGTTGCTTCTGGCCGTGGTGGGCGGCAGCGTGGGTGCCCTGCTGGGGATGTACCTCTTCCGCCACAAGACGCTCCACCGGGTCTTTCGGGTGGGCGTGCCGGTGATCCTGGCCGTGCAGCTCCTGCTGGCGGCGGCCATTACCCTGTACTGGAATTTCCTGCGGTGATCCTGTTCTGAAAAAAGCCCCGCCTCGTTCGTGAGGCGGGGCTTTGCGTATTTCAGGCGGGCAGCGCCTGCCGCAGCAGGGACACGGCCTTCTGCAGGGCCTCCTCCAGCGGGATGGTGTAATCCTCCTGTTCGATGCTGAGGGCGCCGTCGTAGCCGCAGTCCTGCAGCGTCTCCAGAAAGCGGCGCCACCAGGCGGCGTCGTGGCCTGTGCCGGGGGTGACGAAGTTCCAGGAGCGGCTGGCGAACTCCAGCACGCCCTTGGTGTCCAGCAGGGTGTTCTGCCCGGCAGCCGGCTCCAGGCGCACGTCCTTGATGTGGACATGGTAGATGCAGTCCGCCAGGGCGCGGGCCACCTCCACGGGGTCCGCCCCCATCCAGAAGAGATGGCTGGGGTCCAGATTCACCCCCAGAATGTCGTCTCCCACCTCACTCCGCAGGCGGCGGAGCGTCTCCACATTGTACACCAGCTGCCAGCCATGGAACTCCAGGGCGATGCGCTTCACCCCGTGGTCCCGGGCCCGGGCGGCCAGCGCCTTCCACACCGGGACGGCCGCCTTCCACTGGTAGCGGAGGATTTCCTCCGTCTCCGGCGGCCAGGACGTGACGATCCAGGTGGGAGTGCGGTCCTCCGGGCAGCCGCCGGGCAGGCCGCTCATCATCACCACGGTCTCCACCCCTAGCTGCTCCGCCAGGAGGAACGTGCCCTCCGCCACCGCCCTGTCTCCGGCTCCCTTCTCCCCGGGGAACAGGGGGTTGCCGGAGCAGTTCAGGGCGGAGATCGTGAGGCCGTTTTCCCCCAGAGTATCCAGCAGCCGGTGCCGGGCACCGGCGTCCGCCGTCAGCCCTTTCAGGTCCACATGGGGCGCCGGGGACCAGTTGCCGCAGCCCAACTCCACCTGCTCCAGCCCCAGTCCCCGGCAGACGGCCGCTGCCTCTGCCAGGGAGCGGTCTACCAGGCTGTCCGTCACCAAGCCGAGTTTCATGTCGATTCCTCCTCCGTCTTCGTTCTTGATACCCTGATGATACCAGAACCTCTGCCCCGGCGCAATCCTGAACTGATGCTTGACGGCGGCGGTTTTGGGTTGTATGGTAATAAGGGGAAAATTTCCTCCGTATTCTGACAAAAGGAGATCTAGCCATGGGATGCTTTTACTGCGATGAACATCACGAGGGCCGGGAGGCCATCATGTACAAGGTCGGCGAGATGGAGGCCGGTGTGCTCTATCTCTTCAAGGATCAGGCCCACAAGGGCCGCTGCGCCCTGGCGCTGAAGAACCACCGGAAGGAGCTGTGCGAGTGCGGGCCGGAGGAGCTGGCCGCCTTCGCCCGGGATCTGGCCCGGGCCTCCGGTGCAGTGAAGGAACTGTGGGGCTGCGACAAGATCAACCTGGGCTCCTTCGGCGATACGAATCCCCACCTGCACTTCCATATCGTACCCAAATACGAGGGCGGATTCGAGTTCGGCGGTTCCTTTGCCATCACGAATCCGAAGCCGGTGCTGCTCTCCGAGGGCGAATATCAAGAGATGATCGCCGCCCTGCGGGAAAAGCTGGGGATGTGAGCCTTCCCGCGCTGACGGGCCTTTTGGCGGATCCCTCTTGTTTATTGAACACTTTTCCACTTTTTTGCGCTGCGGCTTTGTGATAAACTGTCTTACAGTTTGTATCCCTTTTGACCGAAAGGTGGATTTTTATTTATGAGAAAGACAAAGATCGTGTGCACCCTCGGTCCGGCCACGGACAGGGAGGGCGTCCTGCGGCAGATGCTGGAGGCCGGCATGAACGTGGCCCGGTTCAATTTCTCCCACGGCAGCCACGCGGAGCACAAGGGTCGTCTGGACGCCCTGAAGGCCCTGCGGGCGGAGCTGGGCCTGCCGGTGGCCGCCATGCTGGACACCAAGGGGCCGGAGGTCCGGCTGAAGTCCTTCGCCGCAGGTTCCGTCATGCTGCGGACCGGCCAGGAGTTCACCCTGACCACCCGGGACATCGTGGGGGATGAGCAAGGCTGCTCCATCACCTACGCCGACCTGCCCGGGGACGTGAAGGCCGGCGACACCATCCTGCTGGACGACGGCCTGGTGCGCCTGACGGTGCTGGAGACCACAGCGGCGGACGTCCGCTGCCGGGTGGAAAACGACGGGGCCATGAAAAACAACAAGGGCGTCAATGTGCCGGGCATCCGCCTGTCCATGCCCTACATGAGCCAGCGGGACCGGGAGGACATCCTCTTCGGCGTGGAACAGGGCTTTGACTTCATCGCCGCCAGCTTCGTCCGCACGGCGGACGACGTGCGGGAGATCCGCCGCCTGCTGGATGAGGCAGACTCCTCCATCCAGATCATCGCCAAGATTGAAAACCAGGAGGGGGTCAGCAACCTGGCGGAGATCCTGTCCGTGGCGGACGGCATCATGGTGGCCCGGGGGGATATGGGCGTGGAGATCGACTTCACAGAGATTCCCATCATCCAGAAGGACATGATCGCCCAGTGCGTGGCCGCCGGCAAGCCTGTCATCACAGCCACACAGATGCTGGACTCTATGATGGAGAATCCCCGCCCCACCCGGGCGGAGATCACCGACGTGGCCAACGCCATCTACGACGGAACCTCCGCCATCATGCTCTCCGGCGAGACAGCGGCGGGCAAATACCCCGTGGAGGCGGTGCAGACCATGGATGCCATTGCCCTGCGGACCGAGGCGGACATCAACTACGCCAAGCGGATGCGCAACCTGCCGGGTTCCAGCCGCCTGTCCATCGCCGCCGCCACGGCCCATGCCGCCTGCACCACTGCCATGGACATCGGTGCCGATGCCATCCTCACCGTCAGCCAGAGCGGTGCCACCGCCCGGCTGGTGAGCCGTTTCCGCCCCGGCACCACGGTGGTGGCCTGCCTGCTCAGTGAGCGGGTCCAGCGGCAGATGGCCCTGTACTGGGGCGTGGTGCCCCTGCTGATGCCCTATGCCCAGAACACCGACCAGCTGATCGAGTTCGCCATCCAGGCGGCAGAGAAGGCAGAACTCGTGAAGCAGGGCGATCTGGTGGTCATTACTGCCGGTGTGCCCGTGGGTGTCTCCGGCACCACCAATATGATCAAGGTCCATCTGGTGGGCGGGGCCCTGCTCAACGCCGTCGGCGTGGGGGCCAGCAACGCCTCCGGCCCCCTGTGCGTCTGCCGCTCACTGGAGGATGTGGCCGCCAAGTTCCGCCCCGGGGATGTGCTGGTGGTGCCCTACACCACCAACGACCTCCTGCCCTATATCCGGCAGGCGGCCGCTGTCATCAGCGAGGAGAGCGGCACCAACGGCCATGCGGCCACTGTGGGCCTGACGTTGGGCAAGGCGGTGATCGTGGGCGCCGCCGGCGCCGTCCAGCGCCTGAAGGACGGTGCCATGGTCTCTGTGGACTGTGCCCGCGGCGTGGTCCAGACGCTGCCCCAGTAAACGCGCCAAAAGCGCCTCCGGCTTTTGCCGGAGGCGCTTTTTCTCTTCATCGGCGGCCCGCAGAACCGGAATGGAAGCGGGCGCTATGGGGAACCATCCCTCGCCAGGGTATCCTTATCCCGTAGGAATACCGGGAATTAAGGTGTGAAGCTGTGCTGTACGGGTCTCTCCGCCTGAGGGAGGTTCGTTTTTGCCGCCGGCTGCGCTGCCGGCAGAATGTCCATCCGCCGGTAGACCTCCCGCAGGCGCTCCCCCATCACCGACAGGCTCCGCTCCTCCGCCACCCGGCGGCCGGCGGCTGTCAGATCCGGCAATGTCCCTGTCAGAAGTCCTTCCGCCTTCTGCTGGAACTCGTCTGTGCCGGAGGCCTTGTAGACATTCTGTCCCTCCCGCAGCCAGCCGTTGTAAACAGGGATGTCCCGCACCACTGTGGGAATGCCGCAGGCCAGGGCTTCCAGCACCACGATGCCCTCGGTCTCCTCATGACTCATGAAGGCGAATACATCCGCGCCGCAATATGCCTCCCGCAGCGTCTCCCGGTCTACAAAGCCGGCGAAGGTCACATTCTCCGGCGCCTGTTCCATGGCCTGCCGGATCTCCTGGGGGATCAGATGGGGATCCGTCCAGCCGAACCAGAGGAAACGGGCCTCCGGCATCCGCCGGGCCAGCTCCAGGAATTCCGGCAGTCCCTTCCGGGCAATGGTGTGACCCACGGAAATCACCGCCCGCTCCCCTTCCCGGAGGCCCCAGCGGCGGCGGAAGGACGCCCGCCGGGTGGGATCCGGCGCGAAGAACTCTGTATCCACGCCGTTGGAAATGCTGTACACCGGCGGCTTGAGGCCGTAGCTCTCCAGCAAACGGCGGGAGTATTCCGTGGGGGTCAGCACCACGTCGCCCAGGCTGTAGCAGAAGGTGATCCACTTGCGGAAGAGGGGTGCCAGCCGGTCCGAGCCTCGAAAGGATCTGCGGAAATCCTCCATAGTGGAGTGGCCGTAGTAAATGACCTTCCGCCCCATCAGCTTGGCCGCCAGAGCCGCCAGCACCGAATCCGGCAGCACCGTGTTGATATGGACGGCCCCGGCCCGCTGGCACCAATGGTCGGCAGTGTCGATCCGGGCCCGGCGCAGCATCTCCCGCTGGTGGAGGATGGCCTGTCCCACACCGCTTTTGCCGACCAGGCGCAGGCCGCCATTGTAGATAAAAACGCGCATGTGTGTCTCCTTTACCGATCCGCCCGTCCGCGGATGTCTTTACCCCAGCCAGCCTGTGATCTGCTGGAACAGCACCGTCAGCCCCAGGCTGTACAGGGCGATGGAAAGGGGCTTGCCCAGCAGGATGATGGTGGTGAACCGCCGCCAGGTCATGGAGGTGGTACCCGCCAGATAGCACAGGAAGTCGTCCGGCGCCACCGGGAAAAAGATCGCCAGGGCGAACAGCCGTGCAAACCGGTCATTCCGCTCTGTCCAATCGCTGTACTTGGCGATGAGCTTTTCCGAAAACAGCAGGCTCAACAGCGGCCGCCCGCAGTTGCGCGCCACGGCAAAGGCCAACAGCGAACCGATGCAGATGCCCACATAATTGTAGACAAACCCCATCACCGGGCCGAACAGCACCACGCCCACCAGGCAGCCCAGGCCGCCGGGCAGCACCGGCACCACTACCTGCACCATCTGGAACGCCACGAACAGCAGCCCGCCGGCGGCGCCGCAGCTGGCCACAAAGGCCTGCAGCCGCTCCTGGGAGGTTAGCAGTCCTGCCTGCCAGGCCCAGATTCCGGTCAGCACGCACAAAATCAGTCCGAAGAGGGACGCCGCCTGCAGAGCGGTCTTTTCCACGCCCCGGCTCATGCGGTCACCCCCTGGACACAGCTGGCCGCCCGCCGGGCCAGCTGCATCTGATAGATGCGCTCCACCCGCTGGGCAAACCGCTGGGCGGAGAACTGCTCCGCACTCTCTGCGGCCCGCCGCTTCAGCGCTTCGTGGGTCTCCGGGCTGGCCAGGAACTCCTCCAGCCGCTGCCGGAACTCCACAGTGCTGTGGTACTGCCAGCCGTTCTCTCCCTCCAGGATGACGCCCTCCAGGCAGAGATCCGCCCGGCACAGGGCGGGCACGCCGGCGGCCAGTGCCTCGATGTAGGTCAGACCCTGGGTCTCGCTGGAGGAGGCGCTGACGAACAGGTCCCCCAGCCGGTACCACTCCGGCACCTCCTCCGGGGGCACCATGCCGGCAAAGATCACTGCCGGGGCCTCCAGCCGCAGATCGTGGGCCACCTGCTCCAGCCGGGGCCGGTCAGGACCATCCCCCACCAGCAACAGCGTCACAGGGCGGCTGCCCAGGGAGGCCCGGAGCTTCAGCAGCTCCTGGATGTTCTTCTCCTCCGCAAGGCGCCCCACGCACACCAGCACAGTGTTTTCCGCAGGGATGCCCAGGCTGGCCCGCAGAACCGCCCGGCGCATGGGATCGCCCTCCTGCTGGAAGCGCCGCAGGTCGATGCCCGTAGGCACCACGAAGACCGGGCAGCGAACGCCATAGCCCTGCAACAGTCCCCGCACCTTGCCGGTGGGGGCGATCATGCCGTCCACCTGGGCAGCTACCCAGCGGGAGAAAGCCGCCACCGCACATCGGCCCCACCGGACGCTGGGGGAGAAGTAGTGGGTGTAGTCCTCATACACCGTGTGGTAGGTGTGGACCAGGGGGACATCCAGCTCCTCTGCGATGCGGCGGGCCAGGAAAAAGGTGCTGAACTCACATTGGGAGTGGATCACATCCGGCCGCCAGTCCATCAGCTCCCGTACCCAGCGGCCCGCCATGGCGGTGCGGAGGCGGGCGCCGGGATAGATCCGTCCGGCGTTTACGGAGCCGATGGCGGTGACGCCGTCCCGGGACCAGGAGTGGAGCGACTGGGACAGCGTCAGGATCCGGACCTCATGGCCCCGGCGCTCCAACTCCCGCTGCAGGTTTTTCACAGAGGTGACCACACCGTTTACCGCAGGCGTATACCAATCTGTGGTAATCAGGATCTTCATAACAGGTTCCCTTCTTTCGTCTTGTTCTCCTATACGACGCAGCCCCGCCGAACGCTTCAACTTCCGGAACATTTTTTCAGTTCCAGTATAACGCCACCAGATCAACATCCCACGGCGTTTGCGTCAAATGTCTGTAAAATGTCTCACATAAGACGCGGCAGAGTGCGGTCCGTTACGATGTCTCTTTTTGTATTATTCTAATAATACAGTAACACAATTTTGAAATTTGTCAATGACAAATTTTTAAGCCATTCAAAAAAACTGTACTGCCCGTACTAGTACAGTTAGTATATACACAAACACAACTAATTGTCAATTTACAAATCAGTTACAGTTCCGTGTTTTTTTCGTAAATTCAGTATAGATTCCCTTGGTTTACGAAAAAACTGTGAAATTTCTTAAATTTTTATGAAGAGAGCCGCCCTGCGTGGAATCACGCAGGGCGGCTCATATTACTGCCTTCTGCGGCGCAGCACCATCAGCACAGCGCCCAGGAAGATGGCCAGGTCCGCCAGATTGTAGGTGTATTTCTTCAGCGGCCCCGGCGCCTTTGGAAAGCGCAGATAGTCCAGGACCCGTCCATGGCGGATCCGTTCCCACAGGTTGCTGAGTCCGCCGCCTAGCAGCAGTCCGGCCCCCAGGCCCCGGCCGCCGCACACCCCCAGCAGCGCCCACAGCGCCGCCAGGGACAGGGGGGCCATCTGCCGGCCGTTCAGCGGGACAAGGCCGAAGCCGGAGCCCTGGTTGTACCGGGGTTCGATCCGCACCCGGCCGCCGTCCAGCTCCTTTTGGGGCAGCCCCTTGCGCTCCAGGGTTCCGCGGACCTGGCCGCAGAGGGCCAGCACCGCGCCTGCGGTACAGCTCAATCCGATCATGGCTTCTCCTCCTCTGTCTGTCTCTGGGCCCGCTCCAGGGCGGAGCGGACGTTTCCGGTCTTCTGCCTGCGGTTGTTGGCGGCCAGGATGTCCGCGATCTGGCCTTCCACCTGCTCCACCTCCTGCCGGAAGGCGCTGGCGGAAAGCCGCAGGGCCCCGTGGCCCAGAATGATCAGCTGCTCCGGGCCGTCGGAGGTAGCCACCCGCACCCGATGGCGGCGGCCAATCTCGTAAGTGGCCCGCTCGATATAGGCGTCCGCCGTCTCCGCCTCCTTGGTGTAGACCACGTGGATGTCGTGGTACTTCTCCACGCTGCCCTGGCCGCCCTTGACCTTATAGGCGTCAAACACGGCGATGACCTCGCACTTCCGGAAGCCCCGGTAGTTGCTGAGGAGATCGCACAGCTGCTTGCGGGCGGCGTCCAGATTGTCCCGGGCGATGGCCTTCAGCTCATCCCAGGCAAAAATGATGTTGTAGCCGTCCACCAGCAGGTACTCCGGTCCGGAGAACTGCTCCCGGATGGTCCGCTTTTCCTGCTCTGCCTCCGCTGTCGGAGCAGGGCGCCGGGGGTCTTTCGGGGGAATAAAGGCCCGCCGCTTCACGGGGCCGTAGGTCCGCTCGAAGATGGCCTGGAGCTCCTTATCCTGCTCGATGGTCCCAGCGTAGACAGAGGCGCGCCGGGTATCAGACCTCCCCGCCAGCTCCTCTTTCTCCGGTCCCAGGTCCAGGCCGCTGGACACGTGCGCCCGGGCGGGCACTTCATCCCAGGGGACGATGACGCCGGCGCCGTGGCTACAGAACACGGAGTCCGGGGAGTTGTCCAAATCCGCCGTCGGGTCGTAATCGACGGACGCCAGCACAGCGTCCTGGTCCGCGCAGGGCGCATAACCCCGGAGGGAACAGAGCAGCCGCCCCCGGCCCTGGGTGTAGGCGGCCACCTCCCGGGCGTAGTCCCCCAGAGCGGACACCGCCACAGCACCAGTGAGCACAGCCTCCTCCCCCGCTGTCTCCGGCGGAGACAGCTGCGCCCCCATCTGCTGGAGGTCCGTCATGGCCCGGCCTACCTGAGGTGCGGGCAGCTCCAGGCGGAAGTCGTACCAGGGCTCCAGCAGGATGCTCTCCGCCTCCATCAGCCCCTGGCGCACCGCCCGATAGGTGGCCTGGCGGAAGTCGCCGCCCTCCGTGTGCTTCACGTGGGCCCGGCCCGCCGCCAGGGTGATCTTCATATCCGTAATGGGGGAGCCGGTCAGCACCCCCAGGTGCTCCTTCTCCGCCAGATGGGTCAGGACCAGCCTCTGCCAACGGCCCTCCAGCTGGTCCTCCGGGCAGGCCGTCCCGAACTCCAGGCCGCTGCCCCGCTCCCCAGGCTCCAGCAGCAGATGGACCTCTGCATAGTGGCGCAGGGGCTCAAAGTGGCCGATGCCCTCTACTGGGGCGGCGATGGTCTCCCGATAACAGATGGTGCCGGGGCCGAAGGCCACCTCCAGGCCGAACCGCTCCCGGATCATGCGTTGTAAGATCTCCAGCTGGATCTCCCCCATCAGCTGCACGTGGATCTGGCGGGTCTGCTCATTCCAGGCAATGTGGAGCTGGGGATCCTCCTCCTCCAGCTGGCGCAGATTGCCCAGGGCAGTGTGGGGATCCGTCCCCTCCGGCAGCAGCACCTGATAGGTCAGCACCGGCTCCAGCGCCGGGGCAGTCCAGCCGGCCTCAAGCCCCAAGCCCTCTCCCGCCCGGCTGCGGGAGAGACCTGTCACGGCGCACACCGTCCCCGCCGGGGCCTCCTCCACCGTGCGGAACTTGGCGCCGGAGTAGATGCGGATTTGATCCGCCTTCTCCTCCCACACCTGGTCCTCTCCCAGACCGGGGCGGCGGTTGGTCAAAAGGCTCTTCACCCGCAGGGTGCCGCCTGTCACTTTTAAATAGGTGAGGCGGGTGCCCTGGCCGTCCCGGGCGATCTTGTAGATCCGGGCGCCGAAGGTCTCCGGATAGGCGGGAACCGGGGCATACTGTTCCACCCCCTCCAGGAATTCCGAGACCCCCTCCAGCTTCAGCGCAGAGCCGAACCAGCAGGGGAACAGCTTCCGCTTCCCGACCATTCGCCGCAGGTCGCCGTCTGTCAGAACTCCGGTCTCCAGATACCGCTCCAGCACTGATTCATCGCAGACGGCCGCCTCCTCCCGGAACGATTCGTCCCGTTCGCCGCTGAAATCCACACAGCCGCTGCCCAGACGCTGCTTTAAGCCTGCCAGAACTGCGGAGCGGTCTGCCCCCGCCAGGTCCATTTTATTGATAAAGAGGAAGGTGGGGACGTGATACCGCTCCAGCAGCCGCCAGAGGGTGCGGGTGTGGGCCTGGACCCCGTCGGTGCCGCTGATGACCAGAATGGCACAGTCCAGCACCTGAAGCGTCCGCTCCGCCTCAGCGGAGAAGTCCACATGGCCCGGCGTGTCCAACAGGGTAACCTCCGTGTCCTTCAGGGAAAACACCGCCTGTTTGGAGAAGATGGTGATGCCCCGTTCCCGCTCCATGGCGTCCGTGTCCAGAAAGGCGTCCTGGTGGTCCACCCGGCCCAGGCGCCGCAGGGCGCCGCTCTGATACAGCAGCGCCTCCGACAGGGTGGTCTTCCCCGCGTCCACGTGGGCCAATATTCCAACGACCAGCTTTCTCATGTCTCCACTCCATCTTTCGTGTTCATACAGGTTTATCATATCATCTCCCGGCGGCGGGCGCAAGACGCCGTCCGGGGCGTTTTTCTTGCATTGCCGGTATCCCCATGCTAAAATAAAGGGTCAGAACATCGGGCGCCCGGCGCCCTTTCGGGAAGAGTTGTGCTTATGGAAGATCATGTGGAAAAATTCCGCCAGGCGGACGCCCTGGCTCAGAATATCCTGCGCCTGACCCGGAACACCCTGCTGGTGAACCTTCGGTTTCTGGATCTGGCCCTCAGCCAGTTCCAGCTGACCTCCTATCCAGGTACCCTGGCCACGGACGGCCAGCACCTGTTTTACGACACGTACTACGTCCTGTCCATGTACAAGCGGGAGCGGGGCCGGAATGTGCGGGACTACCTGCACATCGTGCTCCACTGTGTGTTCCGGCACCTGTTCACCAGCGCCAACATCGACCGTCGGTGCTGGGACCTGGCTTGCGACATCGCGGTGGAAAGCGCCATTGAGGACCTCCACCTGGAGAGCGCCGCCTGCAACCGGGCCTATGCCCAGGAGGAGACGCTGAAGGAGCTCCGCTCCCAGGTGCGGCTCCTGACGGCGGAGAAGCTCTACCGGTACTTTCTGGACCGGCAGCTCTCCGACGATCAGATGGCCCGGCTGCGGGACCCCTTCCTGGCGGACGACCACCGGGCCTGGTATCTGCCGGTGAAGAGCGGCCAGGGCGCCGGAGGAGGCAGCCAGTCCAACGGCCGGACACCGGAGACCGGCACCCCCGGCAAGCAGAAGTCCGGCCGGGGCGGCCAGGGCAGCCGGGCCCGGACGCCCAAGTCCGGCACGGAACGGCGGGACCGTGACCTGGAGCAGACCTGGCGGGAGATCAGCGAGCGACTCCAGGTGGACCTGGAGACCATATCCCGCCGCCACGGCACCGATGCCGGCAATCTGGTCCAGGAGCTGAAGGCGGTGAACCGGGAGACGTATGACTATGCGGACTTCCTCCGCCGCTATATGAGCCTGGGCGAGGTCACCCAGGTGAATCAGGACGAGTTCGACTATATCTACTACACCTACGGTCTGTCCCTGTACGGCAATATGCCCCTGGTGGAGCCGCTGGAGTACAAGGAGGTCCGGCGGATCAAGGAATTCGTCATCGCCATCGACACCTCCGGCTCCGTCAGCGGCGACCTGGTGCAGCGGTTCGTCACCAAGACCTACAACATCCTGCGCCAGCAGGAAAACTTCTTCACCAAGATCAATCTCCACATCATCCAGTGCGACGCGGAGGTGCAGGAGGACCGGAAGATCACCAGCCAGAAGGACTTCGACAACTATCTGGACACCATGCAGCTCCACGGCTTCGGCGGCACGGACTTCCGCCCGGTGTTTCAGTACGTGGACGAGCTGGTCCGGGCCGGAGAGTTCACCAACCTCAAGGGCATGATCTACTTCACCGACGGCCGCGGCATCTTTCCGGAGAAAAAGCCGGACTACGACGCGGCCTTCGTTTTTCTGGACGACGGGTACGACCCGCCGGACGTGCCGGTGTGGGCCATCAAGCTGGTATTACAGAGCGAGGAGATCTGAACCATGGAAACACAAGTGGAATGCCTGCGGCTGGAGGGCCGCCGGGCCGTGGTGCAGCCGGAGGGGCCGGTGGCCCGGGTCAGTGCCAAGGCCGTGCCCGCCCTGCGGGGCGTGGAGATTCTGGTGATCCCCCCGGATGTGGATGCCTTTTACGGCCTGAATCGCTTTGAAAACCTGCGGATCGTGGAATACGGCGGCACGGCGGATGTGTTCGCCTTTCAGGACAGCCTGGACTGGCTGTCGGAGAAGCTGGCCGACGAGGAGGCCTTTCTCTTCCGGCTGGCCACCAACGCCATCGGCGCCCGCCCCATCTCCCCGGCGCTGACCGCTATTGCGGCCCCCCGCATGCGCCCCATTCACGCCATGGTCCACTGGGACTGCCTGATGGCCGCCTTGGACGAGCGGGCCGCCAACGGCACCGTCCGGCAGGACACCTCCCGGGAGAATATCTTCCTGTGCCAGGGCTACGCCCAGTTGAAGCGGCTGGAATACGCCTTCTATCTGGGTTTCTCTTTGGAAGAGGAAGGGTACGCCCCGGAGATCGGCGCCTGCTACCGGCAGGAGGACCGCTTCACCGGAGAGGAGCGGCTGATCTACGCGCTGGCCCTGCTGCGGGGCCACTCCTATCAGGAGTTCTACACCAACGGCGGCACCAACGACTTCCGGCACATGCGGCCCAAGGAACATTATCTGGAGCATCTGCGCCGGAACTTGGCCCTGACGGACAACGACGCCCTGCGCCGCCAGCTGCTGCAGCTGGCAGACCTGGGCTTTCTGGACCAGGACAACTGCCGGGCCGCGGTGGACCTGTTGCTGCGCAGCCGTCTGACAGAGGCCACCGCCTTTCTTCTGGACTACTGCAACCGCCGCTGGCCCCGGGAGACGGCTGGGGCGGACACAGATTTTCTGGACGCGGAATTTGCGCTTTGAATCATACCGATACTGAGGAAAGTCAGGTTGAATGACCATGAACATCAAAGAGGCCAAGGAACAGATCAAAAACGCCATGACGGCATACTTCACCAAGGATGAGTTCGGCAGCTACGCAGTGCCGGTGGAAAAGCAGCGGCCTGTGTTCCTCATGGGCCCTCCGGGCATCGGCAAGACCGCCATCATGGAGCAGATCGCCCAGGAGTTGGACGTGTGCCTGGTGTCCTACTCCATGACCCACCACACCCGGCAGAGCGCCCTGGGTCTGCCCTTCATTGAGAAGAAGGTCTTTAACCGCAAGGAGTACCAGGTCTCCGAGTACACCATGAGCGAGATCATCGCCTCCGTGTACGAGACTATGGAGGCCACCGGCAAAAAGGAGGGCATCCTCTTCCTGGACGAGATCAACTGCGTCAGCGAGACGCTGGCCCCTTCCATGCTGCAATTTCTGCAATATAAAATCTTCGGCCGCCATCGGGTGCCGGAGGGCTGGATCGTGGTCACTGCCGGCAACCCGCCGGAGTACAACCGCTCCGTCCGGGAGTTCGACATCGTTACCTGGGACCGGCTCAAGCGCATCGACGTGGAGCCGGACTTCGATGCCTGGAAGGAGTTTGCCTACCAGAAGCACGTCCATCCGGCGGTGATGACGTACCTGGAGATCCGGAAGGGTGACTTCTACAAGGTGGAGTCCACGGTGAACGGCAAGCGGTTCGTCACCGCCCGGGGCTGGGACGACCTGAGCCAGATGATTCACCTGTACGAGCAGAACCACCTGCCGGTGGATGAGAAGCTCATCATCCAATATCTCCAGAATCCCAAGATCGCCAAGGAGTTCGCGGTTTACTACGACCTGTTCAACAAGTACCGCAGCGACTACCAGGTGGACAAGATCCTCGCCGGCAAGGCCACCAAGGCCATCCGCCAGCGTGCCTCTGCCGCCAAGTTCGACGAGCGGCTGTCCCTGCTGGGTCTGCTGCTGGACGCCGCCACCGGCGAGCTGCGCTCCGTGGTGGAGCGGGAGGAGATGCTGCGGGAGCTGCTTGGCATCCTGAAGGACGTGAAAGCCGCCCTGACCGCGCCGGAGGCGGATCTCGCCGCTCTGCTGGAGGAACAGCTGCGCCGTCAGAAGACCCGCATCGACACCGGCAGGCGGTCTGGCAGTCTCTCCCAGGAGGCGGAGCGCTCTCACCGCCGGATCATCGCCGCTCTGGAGCGGCAGAAAGCCCTGGCTGGACAGACCGTGGACAGTCAGACGGGCTTTGCTGCAGTGAAGGCGGACTTCGACCAGATGGTCCAGGGCCTGAAAGCCCAGGCCAAGACCGCCGGGGAGATGCTGAACAACCTCTTCGCCTTCTGCGAGGAGGTGTTCCCGGAGGGGCAGGAGCTGCTGATCCTGGTGACGGAGCTGACCATCAACTACTACGCCGCCACCTTCATCAGCCGCTACGGCTGCGACGCGTATTTCACCCACAACCAGGAGCTGCTGTTCTACGAGCGCCAGCAGGAGATCATCTCCCAGCTGGAGTCCCTGGAGCTGAACTGACCGCGGGGGGAGAGGAGGGGCTCATGTACCGCATTTTCATCGTGGAGGACGACGCGGCCATCGCCGGGGTCATCCGCCGCCATCTGGAGGGCTGGGGCTACACCGTCCGCTGCGCGGAGCGGTTCGACGACGTCTTGTCGGAGTTCGCCGCCTTCGACCCCCATCTGGTGCTGCTGGACGTCTCCCTCCCCTTCTTCAACGGCTACCACTGGTGTCAGGAGATCCGCCGGGTCTCCAAGGCGCCCATCTTATTTCTCACCTCCGCCTCGGACAATGTGAACGTGGTGATGGCCATGCAGCTGGGCGGGGATGACCTGCTGGCAAAGCCCTTTGATTTACAGGTGCTCTCCGCCAAGGTCCAGGCCCTGCTGCGGCGGGCCTACGACTTCGGCCCGTCTTCCCACCTGCTCTCCTGCGGCGCCGCGGTGCTGAACGTGTCTGATGGGACGCTGGATGCCCACGGGCAGCGGGTGGAGCTGACGAGGAACGAGTGCCGGATTCTGCAGCTCCTGCTGGAGCACAAGGGGGAGATCGTCAGCCGGGACGCATTGATGACCCGGCTGTGGGAGTCCGACAGCTTTGTGGATGAGAACACCCTGACGGTGAACATCGCCCGGCTGCGGCGGAAGCTGGAGGCGGCGGGCCTCCCGGATTTCATCCGCACCCGGAAGGGCGCCGGATATCTGGTGGAGGGGTGACGGAATGCTGACAGCCTATCTCAAGCGCCAGTGGAAGCTGCTGTTGCTGCTGGCCGGGGCGGTGGCGGTGTTCGCCGCCGTGTTCGCCCTGTACAGCCTGCCGGTGGAGGCGGTTGCCTATGCAGGCCTTCTCTGCCTAATGCTGGGGCTGGTCCTGTTTGCCCTGGGGTACTCCGCCTTTCTCCGGCGGCACCGGGAGCTGGAAGGGCTTTTACGAAAGGTCCATGAGTCGGTGCTGCCCCTGCCGCCGCCCCGGGGCGTACTGGAGGCGGACTATCAGGCCCTGCTGAGGGCGGTCTGCGCCGACCGGGTGCGTCTGGCGGCGGAGAACCGGGACCGGCTGGAGGACATGACGGATTACTACACCCTCTGGGCCCACCAGATTAAAACCCCCATCGCCGCGGCCCGGCTGCTCTTGCAGGAGGATCCCGGCGCTGTGGGCACGGAGGTGGAAGTGGAGCTCCTGAAGATCGAGCAGTATGTGGACATGGTGCTGGGCTACCTGCGGCTGGACAGCGAGAGCACGGACTATGTCCTCCGGGACACGGACCTGGACGGCCTGCTGCGGCAGGCGGTGCGGAAGTTCGCCCGGATGTTCATTCTGAAAAAGATCACCCTGGACTTTCGGGAGACCGGGCGGACGGTGCTGACGGACGGGAAGTGGCTCTCCTTCGTGGTGGAGCAGGTACTGTCCAACGCCCTGAAATACACCCCCGCCGGGGGCCGCATCCGGATCTACGGGGACGGAGAGACGCTGGTCATCGCCGACAGCGGCATCGGTATCCGGCCGGAGGACCTGCCCCGGGTGTTCGAGAAGGGCTTCACCGGCTACAACGGCCGGGAGGACAAGAAATCCACCGGCATCGGGCTGTACCTGTGCCGCCGGGTGATGGACCGGCTGAACCACGGGATCTCTATCGTCTCCCGCCCCGGGCAGGGGACGCTGGTGCGGCTGGACCTCTCCCGGGGCCGACGGGTGGTGGAGTGACCCAATGTGACGAAACTGTAAGGAATCGGGCCGGACTGTAAGCCAAATCCATGGCAGACAGTCCGGCCCTTTGGCTACAATAGAGGCATGATCCGATACGAGGAGGAATCTTGATGCCATTGTTGGAAGTACAGCATGTACAGAAAATCTACACCACCCGCTTCGGCGGCACGCAGGTCCAGGCCCTGTCCAACGTCAGCTTCTCCGTGGAGGAGGGGGAGTACGTGGCCATCATGGGTGAGTCCGGCTCCGGCAAGACCACCCTGCTGAACATCCTGGCGGCCCTGGACCGCCCCACCGCCGGGGAGGTTTTACTGGAGGGCAGGCCCCTCTCTGCCATCCGGGAGCGGGATCTGGCGGCCTTCCGCCGGTCCCACCTGGGGTTCGTGTTCCAGGACTTCAACCTGTTGGACACCTTCTCCCTTCAGGACAACATCTATCTGCCCCTGGTGCTGGCGGGCACAGACTACCGGGAGATGCAGCAAAAGCTCCGCCCCATCGCAGATCAGCTGGGCATCTCGGACATCTTGGCGAAATACCCCTATGAGGTCTCCGGCGGCCAGAAGCAGCGGGCTGCTGTGGCCCGGGCCCTCATCACGGACCCCCAGTTGATTCTGGCAGACGAACCCACCGGCGCTCTGGACTCCCGGTCCTCCGACGCCCTGCTGGAGCTGTTCGGAGAACTGAACGGCACCGGGCAGACCATTTTGATGGTCACCCACTCGGTAAAGGCGGCCAGCCACGCTGGACGGGTGTTGTTCCTCCGGGACGGACAGGTGTACCACCAGCTCTACCGGGGCGGCGAGAGCCAGGAGGCCCAGTTCCGCCGGATCTCCGACACCCTGACGGTCCTGGCGGGAGGCGGTGAGCCCCATGCGTAAGTCCGGATTCTTTCCCCGCTTGGCCCTGGTGAATCTGATGCGCAACGGCCGGTTCTATGGGCCGTATCTGCTCTCCTGCGGCATGACGGCCGCCATGTACTACATTCTCTCCTACCTGACCTTCAGCGACATTGTGGCCTCCGTCCGGGGGGCCGGATATCTCCAAAGCCTGATGTACCTGGGCCGGCTGGTGGTGACGCTGTTCTCCGCGGTTCTGCTGCTGTACGCCAACAGCTTTGTGATGAAGCGCCGCCGGCGGGAGCTGGGGCTGTACAACATCCTGGGTCTGGAGAAGCGCCACACCGCCCGCCTGATGGTGTGGGAGACGCTCTACTGCGCCGCCGCGGCCATTGTGGGCGGGCTCGCGGCAGGGGTGCTGTTGAGCAAGCTGGTGCTGCTGCTCCTATTGCAGCTGTCCCACCTGCCGGTGGAGTATGGCTTTGAGATCAGCCTCTCCGGCATGGCCGATACCGCCGCTCTCTTCGGCTTCCTCTTCCTGCTGACGCTGGTGTGGAACCTGTTCGGGCTGCTCCGGTCCCGTCCTGTGGAACTGCTCCACAGCGCCAGTGCCGGGGAGCGGGAGCCCCGGACCCGCCGCCTGCTGGTGGTGCTGGGGGCCGTCACTCTGGGGGCTGGCTATGCCACCGCTCTGACGGTAGAGGACCCCTTTACCGCCCTGGCCTATTTCTTCCTGGCGGTGGCGCTGGTGATGGTCGGCACCTACTGCCTGTTCACCGCCGGGTCCATCGCCCTGCTGAAGCACCTGCGGAACAGCCCCCGGTACTACTACCAGCCCAAGCACTTCACCGCCGTGGCGGGGCTGCTGTACCGGATGAAGCAGAACGCCGTGGGCCTGGCCAACATCTGCATCCTCTCCACCATGGTGCTGGTGACGGTATCCACCACCGTCAGCCTGTACGCCGGGCTGGAGGGAGCTTTGGAGCGGATGTATCCCTATGATGTGGACGTGGTCCAGTCCCTGGACGAAGTGCCGCCGGAACAGGAGACAACACTGAACGAGGACACCCTGGAACGGGTCCAGGCCGCAGCAGCAGACGCGGGCCGGAAGGTGGAACTGCTCCAGTGGTCCACTCCGGGGGACACCGTCGGCTATTACACAGGAAACACCTTCACCCTTGTGGCGCAGGAGGGCGTCAGCACCGAAATCCGGTTGCTCACCGCCGATGACTACGGCCGCCTCACCGGCCATACCGTGGACCTGGAGCCGGAAGAGGTGCTGGTCCAGGCAGAGAATCTGGACCTGCCGGATACCTTCTATATCGAAGACCTCCCTTTTCACATCGCTGGGACCATCATGGACTTTCCCCGATACAACAGCTCCATCCTGATCTCCGGCCAGACGGCGCAGCTTTTCCTGGTGGTGGCGGATGAGACCGTAGTCTCCGCCATCAGCGACCGGGATGCCAGCAGAGTCCACCGGGAATTTCGTGTCCAGGTGGACCTGGACGGCACGGAAGAGGAAAAGCTGGCCTTTGTGGACCCCCTGCTGGCGGCGGACGCCAATGACGTGTACTCCGTCATCAGCCATCAGGACAACGCTGTGGACCTGTACACCATGTACGGCGGCTTCCTGTTCCTGGGCGTGTTTCTGGGGCTGCTGTTCCTGCTGTCCACGGTGCTCATCATCTACTACAAGCAGATTTCCGAGGGATATGAGGACCAGCGCCGCTATCAGATCATGCAGCAGGTGGGCATGAGTCCCCGGGAGGTCCGCTCCTCCATCCGCAGTCAGGTGCTGCTGGTGTTCTTCCTGCCCCTGGTGACGGCGGGCATCCATGTGGCGGCAGCCTTCCCCATGCTGTGCAAACTGCTGGAGCTGTTCAACCTCTTTGACGTCCGTCTGTTCGCCCTCTGCGCCGCCGGGACGCTGCTGGTGTTCTGCGCCATCTACGCCTTGGTCTACGGCCTTACCACCCGCACGTACAGCCGCATCGTGGGCGGACAATAGGACACATGGAGCGCCCCCGGAGATATCAGATATAAGATAAAGGATAAGAGATGCCCTTGTTTGGGAAGATCTCTTATCCTTTATCTTTTCACTTTTATCTGTTACTTTGCAGGCCGGATCATGGCCCGGCGCAGCAGCAGCCAGCTGAGGGCGAAGAACGCCGCCCCCATGGCCAGCAGCACCGCCGCCGCGTTCCAGGGGGATGCGGCCAGGAACTGTCCGAAAGCCGCCAGGGCCTCCACCGCCGCCCGCCCGGCGGAGGTGGTGCCCAGCCAGCTAATCAGCGGCACACTGCCGAAGATCAGCACCAGCGGCACGGTCACGGAAATCAGGATGGTCCAGAACTTGTTCAGCCGCCAGTACAGGGCGGAGCAGAACTGCCCCAGGGCCGCCAGCATCCAGCCCACCGCGGCGGAGAAGATCGCGCCCCGCACCAGGCCACCGATCCCGGCACCGGCGGAGGGTCCTTCATAGATCACCTGGTACAGATCTGTAATCAGCAGCCGGCCCTGGCCGCCCAAGACTGTTTGATAGGCGCCCATAATCACCGTGACACCCGCTGCCACCAGCACCGCCGCCACCGCCAGGGCGGCCACGTCCGCCAGGAAGGCGGACCGACGGGACACGCCGTTCTGGTTCAGCACCCGCTGATTCTCCCGCAGGCCCACCATGCCCAACACAAGGCCGAACATCCCCACGGCAATGGAATAGCCGTTGAAGCTGCCCTCCATAGCCGTCTCTCCGGCCAGGAAATAGGTGATTGCCAGCATCGCCGCCGGGATCAGCGCCATGACCAGCCACAGGATCGCCACTGCCCGGAAATAATTCCGGACCTCATACCGGAAGGCCCGGCCGAATCGCGTGTTCATCTCTGATCCTCCTCTTCCATCAGGCTGATAAAATACTCCTGGAGCCCCACGCGCCGCCGCTCCAGCCCGGCGGGCAGGTCCTCTGTCCCCCCGCCCCGGATGCAGACGGTCTTGAGTCCGCCCAGCACAGAGGATGTAAACACGTCCCGCCCGGCGGCCCAGCTGTCCACCACCCCGGCAGGGCCGGACACCGCCCAGCAGGCGGCGGTCAGCTCTTCCGTGGGCGCGTCCTGCAGGATGCGTCCCTTCCGGATGATGACCGTGTGCTCGATGAGGTCCGCCACCTCCGCGATCAGGTGGGTGGAGACCACCATGGTGCAGGGGTGCTCCGCGTATTTCTGCACCAGCAGCTTGTAGAACAGGTCCCGGTGCTGGGCGTCCAGACCCAGAACAGGCTCGTCAAACAGCACATAGGGGGTGTTGACGCTGAGACCCAAAATCAGACGGAAGATGGACCCGTAGCCGGTGGAGAGGCCGTTGATCTTCTTGTTCAACGGCAGTTCGAACTGCTTTGCCAGGCTCTCCGCATAGCTCCGGTCGAAGTCCGGGTAAAACACGGCCGCCGTGTCCAGGGCCCGCTTCACCTTCATGTCGTCGGGATATAGGTTCTTCTCCCCCACCAGGAACAGCTTGCCCAGCGCCGCGTCGCTGTCGGCGGGTGCGCCGTCCACGGCGACGGTGCCGCTGTCCGGGCACAGCCGACCGGTGAGGATGTTCAGCAGCGTGGACTTGCCGGCGCCGTTGTTGCCCAGCAGCCCGTAGATCTTCCCCTCCTCAAAGGTCAAAGACACATCCTCCAGGGCGCGGGTGTCCGCAAACCGCTTGGAGATGTGCTGAAACTCAATGGCCATCTTCTTTCATTCCCCTTTCCAGAAGTTCCAGCAACTCCTGATCCGTCAGCCCCAGATTCCGGGCCTCCCGCACCATCCGCTGGACGTAGTCCTGATAAAACCGCTCCCGCCGGCTCTGGCGGAGCTTCTCCCGGGCGCCGGAGGCCACAAACATCCCCACGCCCCGTTTCTTGTACAGCAGCCCCGCGTCCACCAGCAGGTTGATCCCCTTCAGGGCGGTGGCGGGATTGATCCGGTACTGCACCGAATACTCCGTGATGGACGGCACCTGGCTCTCCTCCGGGTAGGCCCCGGAGAGGATCGCCTCCTCCAGCTGCTCCGCGATCTGCTGGAAGATGGGCCGGTCTTCCGTCAACGTCAAGGCGGTTCCCCCCTTTCCTGCCGGCTTGTTATCTGGTTAATTAGTCTAGTAACTAACCATGTGGCTAATATAGCATGAGCCGCACCTCTTGTCAATAGGGCTGGCAGAATTTTTTGGGGCCGCGGCTTTCAAATAGAAGACCGCCCGCAGGGACAAGCATCCCCACGGGCGGTCTCTTTCTCCTTCAATCCGGAAACAGTTTGGCGGCGGTTTCCTCCAGCTCTTTGAAAAAACCGCTGATGTGGCCGCCGTCGTTGACGGCGTGGGCAAACTCTCCGCCTACCGGCAGCACCGTCCGGTCTCCTGCCGGGTGGACCTTCCCCAGCAGGACGAATGGCGTGAAGTCCGGCTTGGGGTCCCCGCCGAAGCTGAAGGCGGAGAAGGCCAGCCCCGGCATGGCGGAGATACCGCAGACATTTGGGGGCAGGGTCTCGTCGCAGAGCAGGCGGCCGCAGGTCTCCGCCCGGGCGTAATCCTCCCGGAACCGGGAGAGGAACGCATCGTAGTCCGGTGTAAAGCGGGTGACCTTCATGGCGAACAGATCCGGGGCGTCCCGGCGGGGCACCGTATAATAAGGGTGCAGCTCATCCCAAATCCCGATCCGCCCCGCCTCATCCCGGCCATACCGGAAATGGGCGTGCCGGTTCAGCACGGCGGCCACACACCACACCAGAGCCGGGTACAGCTTTTCGCCCCGGGCCTTCGTGTGCCGATACAGCGGTGTGATATCCACCTCCGCCGTCAGATAGATGGCGGTCTGGCGGAAAACCTCCAGATACTCCCGGCGCTCCCAGGTCTGCTCGTCGATGGGCGTAAAGGCCATGGCGCTCCTCCCTCTCCGGCGTCCTCCGCCGGCCGTTTGGGCCATCGTACCACAGGCCGGGCCAAAAGTCCACTGCCGCCGCGGTCCATGCGAGGCGAAAATCCGCAGTTGACAAACTTGCCGCGGCGTGGCTATAATATGTTCCAAAGCGATGATGGAGAGGGACGGAGACCGGCGCCCTCAGAGAGCCGGCGGGCGGTGGAAGCCGGCGGCAAGGGTCTCCAGGTCCTATGGCTCCTGAGCCGAGGGTTCGAGGGCGGCGCGCCGCCGGTAGGGCCTCTCCGAGGACTGCCGCGTCAGGGCAGAGGGGTTGCTGGACCCCAAAAGGGGCGTCGGGCCGTGAGGACGGCGCAATTTGAGTGGTACCGCGGAAGCCTGACGGCTTTCGTCTCAAAGTTTTTCTTTGGGACGAAAGCCGTTTTTTCGTCTCCAAAGTCATCTTCATCCAGTCGAAAGGAGCACACACCATGAGCGATTACCGCATCGAAACGAAATGTGTCCAGGGGGGCTACACCCCCGGCAACGGAGAGCCCCGGCAGATCCCCATCGTCCAGTCCACCACGTTCAAATACGCCACCAGCGAGGACATGGGTAAGCTCTTTGACCTGGAGGCCAACGGCTACTTCTACACCCGCCTCCAGAACCCCACCAACGACTATGTGGCCGCCAAGATCTGCGAGCTGGAGGGCGGCACCGCCGCTATGCTCACCTCTTCCGGCCAAGCGGCCAACTTCTTCGCGTTGTTCAACATCTGCTCCTGCGGGGACCACATCGTCTCCTCGTCCTCCATCTACGGCGGTACCTTCAATCTGATCTCCGTCACCATGGCGAAAATGGGTATCGAGGTCACCTTCGTCTCCCCGGACTGCACCGACGAGGAGCTGGAAGCCGCCTTCCGGCCCAACACCAAGGCGGTGTTCGGCGAGACCATCGCCAACCCGGCCCTGACGGTGCTGGACATCGAGAAGTTCGCCAAGGCCGCCCACACCCATGGCGTGCCGCTGATCGTGGACAACACCTTCGCCACTCCGGTGAACTGCCGGCCCTTTGAATGGGGCGCCGACATCGTCACCCACTCCACCACCAAGTACATGGACGGCCACGGCGCGGCGGTAGGCGGCGCCATCGTGGACTCCGGCAAGTTCGACTGGATGGCCCATGCGGACAAGTTCCCCGGCCTCTGCACCCCGGACGACAGCTACCACGGCATCACCTACGCGGAGAAGTTCGGCAGGGAGGGCGCCTTCATCACCAAGTGCACCGCCCAGCTGATGCGGGACTTCGGCGCCATCCAGTCCCCCCAGAACGCCTTCTATCTGAACCTGGGGCTGGAGAGCCTCCATGTGCGCATGGCCCGCCACTGTGAGAACGGCCAGGCGGTGGCGGAGTTCCTGGCGGCACATCCCAAGGTGGCCTCCGTCAGCTACTGCGGCCTGCCAGGGGACAAGTACCATGCCTTGGCAGAGAAGTACCTGCCCCACGGCTCCTGCGGTGTGGTGTCCTTTGAGCTGAAGGGCGGCCGGGAGGCAGCGGGCACCTTTATGAAGCATCTGAAGCTGGCCGCCATCGAGACCCATGTGGCGGACGCCCGGACCTGCTGTCTGAACCCCGCCAGCTCCACCCACCGGCAGATGACTGACGAGCAGCTTGCCGCCGCCGGCATTCCCGCGGGCCTGGTGCGGATGAGCTGCGGCCTGGAGAGCAAGCAGGATCTGATCGGCGACATCGCCCAGGCGCTGGACCAGGTGAAGTGAGATGCCCATCAAAATCCCCAACCAGCTGCCCGCCACCTCCGTTCTGACGTCGGAGAACATCTTTGTCATGACGGAGACCCGGGCCATCACCCAGGATATCCGCCCCCTGCAGATCCTGCTGCTGAACCTGATGCCCACCAAGATCGAGACCGAGACCCAGCTGGCCCGGGTGTTGGGCAACACCCCCATCCAGATCGAGCTGGAGTTGATCGCCCCCAGCGGCCACGTGTCCAAGAACACCTCCCAGGCCCACATGCTGGCCTTCTACAAATCCTTTGACGAGGTGCGGGACCGGACCTTTGACGGCCTGGTCATCACCGGCGCGCCGGTGGAGAACCTTCCCTTTGAGGAGGTGGACTACTGGCCGGAGCTGTGCGAGATCATGGAGTGGTCCAAGACGCACGTCCACTCCACCCTTCACATCTGCTGGGGCGCTCAGGCGGGGCTGTACTACCACTACGGCATCCCCAAGCGGCAGCTGCCGGAGAAACTCTTCGGCGTGTTCCGCCACACGGTGGAGGATCCCAACTTCATCCTCTTCCGGGGCTTTGACGACGAGTTCTGGGTGCCCCACTCCCGGCACACCACAGTGCTGCGGGAGGACATCGAGGCAATCCCGGAGCTGAAGATACTTGCCTCCTCCCCGGAGGCCGGGGTCTACGCCGTCAAGACCGACCAGGGCCGGCAGATCTTCCTCATGGGCCACGCGGAGTATGACCGGGACACCCTGCGGAATGAGTACATACGGGACCTGACCGCCGGAGCGGACATCCGGGTCCCCAAGAACTACTTCCCCGGCGATGACCCCAGCCGCAAGCCTGCGGTGACCTGGCGCTCCTGCGCCCACCTGCTGTACTCCAACTGGCTGAATTACTTCGTCTACCAAACCTCCCCCTACAATATCCGGGATATTGAACGGGGCATCCGCACCGACGACTGAGCCCACCGCCGTTCCGGCCGCTTCTGCGGCCGGAACGTTTTTTCTCTCATCGCGACTTTGAAAAAATTCTCTTGACTCTCACACAGTGGCAGGGCATACCATAGCAGTGAGCTCAAGAAAACGCATATATGCGGAGGGATCCTATGTTCAAAATCGGAGAATTTTCAAAGCTGTCCAGAATCAGCATCCGGATGCTGCGCCACTACGACGAGATCGGCCTGCTGGTGCCGGAGGAGACCGATCCCTGGACCGGCTACCGCCGGTACGCGGCGGCCCAGCTGATGACCGCCAACCGGATCACCGCCCTGCGGGGCCTGGGGTTCTCCCTGGCAGAGACGGCCGCGCTGCTGGCCTGCTGGGAGGACCGGACCGCCATGGAGACGCGCCTGCTGGCCCAGCGGGCAGCGGTGGAGGCCTCCATTCAGGAGGCATTGGACCGGCTGCGGCTTCTGGACACAACCATCGAACGGCTGAGAAAGGATGAAAAACAGATGAACTACGATGTCACCATCAAGACCCTGCCGGAGCGGCAGGTAGCCAGCGTCCGCCAGATCCTTCCCTGCTACGACCGGGAGGGAGACCTGTGGCACATCTTTGTGAGGGAGACCGCCCTTCTCCACATCCAGGACGGCGACCCGGCCCTGTGCATCAGCGTCTACCACGACGGGGAGTACAAAGAGGCAGATGTGGATGTGGAGATCCAAAAGACGGTGAAGGGCACATACCCTGACACCGAGCACGTCAAATTCAAAACCATCCCGCCGGTGACAGTGGCCTCCGCCACCTTCCAGGGCCCCTACCGCCAGATCGGCGAGGTGAATCAGGCGGTGGCATCCTGGGTAGAGGACAACGGCTATGCCTTTGACGGACTGTTCTTCAACATCTACCACGTCAGTCCCCACGAGACCCGGAACCCAGAAGAATTTGTCACCGAGGTCTGCTACCCGGTGCGGAAGCGGTAAGCAAGCAGGCGGCGCTTTCCAGCGCCGCCTGTCTTTTTTACAGCGTGTGCCACAGATACCATCCCAGGCATCCCAGGCACAGAGCGCCGGTAAAAATGCCCATGCCCAGAGCGGACCGGTCCCGGTCAGTCCGGTACCGGGCAAAGGCCCCCACGGAGCAAAACACGAACAGCATCGCCGCCACGTCTCCAAATACCTGTCCGGTAAACGCCTGGTAGATCATCAACAGCAGCGCCAGGACACACATGGCGTAAAAGCCCGCGTCGTCTCCCCGGCGGTTGACCTCCTCCCGGCCCTCGTCCACGCCCTCTTGGCGGTATCTTTGCAGAATTTTCTCCTTCTCCACAGAGATCTCTCCTCTCTCCGGAACGACCGGCCGTCAGTTAGGGATGCGGAAGGATTGTGCTCCGCCGCAGGCAGGATGATTTGCCCCGGTCAGCGCCGCTGGACACCCAAACTCCTAATTTCTCACTCAAAATAGAACAGTTCCTCGAACTTCTTGTCCAAGGCGATGCAGAGAATCAGCGCCAGCTTGGCGGTGGGATTGAACTGCCCCGTCTCAATGGAGCTGATGGTGTTGCGGGACACGCCCACCAGCTCCGCCAGCTGGGTCTGGGACAGCCCCTTCTCCGCCCGGGCCACCTTCAGCCGGTTTTTCAGGATCAGCTGATCGTCCATGGCGCTCACCCCAGCAGGAACATGGCCAGGTTGCCCGCGAACACCAGGCCGCAGGCCGCCGCCAGCAACGCCAAGCCCCGCCGCCGGGTCCTCCAATACAAATGCAGCTCTACGCCCGCCAGATACAGAAACACGATGGCCGTGTAGTCATAGGCATCCTGCCCGTTCACCAGCCGTATAATGGCGAGAATGACACACAGCAGTACCATCAGGATCCCGCCGATACCAAAGGACAGCCCCAGTACCTGCTGCTCCCGCTCGTCCATTCCAATCGCCCCCGCCTGAGCCTTTTTCAAAATCTCATCCCGGTCCATGCGCTACCTCCTCTCAGGCCATTTGAAAGAATTTTACCAGATTCCAGATCAAAAACGCAAGAGAGATCAGCAGCGTCACGATGTCGGAGGTATTCCGCCGCCGGGCCAGCCGGTAGACCCGGTTGGCCACGCAGGCCGTCCAGAACATGGTCAGCACATCCTCATGCGGCAGCCCATGGACCCGCTTCCAGGTCAGCAGAATCAGGCCCATCAAAAACACGAAGAGCAGGCTGAAGGACTCCCCCTCCATGCGGATGGTCCGCTCCCGTTCGTCACCCTTCTGGTTCTCCCGCCGGCTCTTCTCCAGAATTTCCTGTTTTTCCATAGCGTTCTCCCTTTTCTTTCTTTGCCAAGCCATAGGGCCTGCCTCTCATCCCAGTACGCCCCGTACATAAACGGCCAGATTCAACAACGCGGCTCCCGCCAGCAGCAGACTCAGGATCAGAACCAGTCGCCAGCCGCCCGGCTGTGCCGCAGGATCTCCTCCCGATCCATGCCGAACCATTTTGCATAGTTTACTTTTTATTTTACCAAGTTTTCTTTACAAGCAGAGCATACCATATACCAAGTAAACTTGTCAATGGGGAATCAAAAAAGATGCCCGGAAATTTCCGGGCATCTTTTTTCAAAAACGCAGCCAATTACCGGCCCGCCTTGCGGTCCGCCTCAATCAGCAGCTTCAGGGCCTCCACAGACACCTTCACGGAGGAGGATGTGTCCTCACTCATCTTCTGGTCCAGGCCGGCGGCCTCCCGTTCCTGGTTCCACACCACATGGAAGCAGGAGCCGCACCGGCAGCCCAGAGCCGCCGCCACCACGAACAGGGCGGCGGACTCCATCTCACTGGCCTTGACGCCCAGCCGCTTCCAGGATTCCCACTTCTGCTGCAGCTCGTAGTACACGGGCGAGGCAGCGGGGTCGTGCTGGCCGTAAAAGCTGTCCTTGCACTGGACGATGCCGGTGTGCAGGGGGAAGCCCAGCTTCTTGGTGGCCTCCACCAGGGCGTTTGTCACCTGGAAGTCCGCCACCGCCGGGAACTCAATGGGGGCGTACTCCCGGCTGGTGTGCTCATACCGGATGGCGCCGGTGGCTACCACCACGTCGCCGGACTGGACGTTCAGATCGATACCGCCGCAGGTGCCGGTGCGGATGAACGTGTCGGCACCGCATTTGTGGAGCTCCTCCATAGCGATGGAAGCGGAGGGACCGCCGATGCCGGTGGAGCAGGCGGTGACCTTCTCCCCCAGCAGGGTGCCGGTCCAGACGTTGAACTCCCGGTTATACGCGATCTGCTTGGCGTCGTCAAACAGGGCGGCGATGGCCGGGACCCGGCCCGGGTCACCGGGCAGGATGCAGTAGCGGCCGATATCCCCCTGAGCACAGGCAATGTGGAACTGCTTTGCAAGCTCTTGCATAAAATCACCTCATTGTGCAATTTCCAGAATGTGTGTTTTAGTGTGACTCCAGTATATCAAATCTCATCGGTTTCCGCAACCGGAGATTCCGGTTCTGCCAGCCTCTGCAATGCCGGTCCGGTAAGGCGGTAAACGGTCCAGTCCTCCATGGTCTCCGCCCCCAGGGACTTGTAGAAGCCGATGCTGGGGGTGTTCCAGTCCAGGCACCACCACTCCAGGCGGCCGCAGTCCCGCTCCGCGGCGATGGCCGCCAGCCGCCGGAAGAAAGCCTTGCCATATCCCTTTCCCCGGTGCTCCGGCCGGACATACAGGTCCTCCAGATACAGGCCCGCCCGACCCAGGAAGGTGGAGAAGTTTTGAAAAAACAGGGCGAAGCCCACCTCTGTCCCGTCCTCCAGGGCAAAGAGGACCTCGGCTCGGCGCTTTTCAAACAGCTGGTCCCGGAGGGTGGCCTCATCGGCCACCACCTGGTCCAGCAGGTGCTCGTAGTCGGCCAGCTCCCGGATGAATTGCAGGATCAGGAGCGTGTCGGTCTCCTGTGCAAATCGAAAGGTCAGTGCCATGTCAACCCCCTCATTTCAGTGTTGCCGGGCTCGCCGCCCCCATGGGGAGCACCCCACAGGAATCCCGCATTTAATTGGGGCGGTCAGGCAGAGCCCTCACACTCCAAGGTCCCGCCGCGCAGGACGCCTGATGCCGCACCGCGGCGACAGGCTCCGGCTCACTTCAGCGTCACCACGGTGACGCCGCTCTCTCCCTCGCCGTAGACGCCCAGGCGGAAGCTCTTCACAGCCTTATTCCGGCGGAGGATGTCGTGGACGGCCTTCCGCAAGGCCCCGGTGCCCTTGCCGTGGATGATGGTTACGGTCTCCAGTTTGCCCATGACGGCGGCGGAAATGAAGTTTTCCACCACGCTCTCCGCCTCCAGTGTCTCCATCCCTCGGATGTCCAGTTCCCGGGCGGCAGAAGCCCGCAGGGCGCGGTCGGCGTTCTGGCGAATGGTGACAGAGGGCGTCTTCTTCCTGGCGGCCCGCTCGTCATCCTCGATAAGACGCACTTCGTCTACCTTGGCTTTCATCTTCAAAATACCGGCTTTCAGCTGCAAGGTGCCGTCCTTGCCCACGGACACTACCTCCGCCGGCGTTTTGACACCGGGGATCTCCACCAGATCCCCCGCCCGGATGGGGCGGCTGGGCTTGGGGATGGGCTCCTGCCGGGCGTCGCGGCGGGACACGGCCTCCTCCGCCTCGTTCAGCGTGCGGCGGAGGGCCGCACGGGCCTCATTTTCGTTCAGCATCCGTTCGGCCTTGGCCTGGGCCTTCCGCATCTCGCTGAGCTCCTGGAACACCTGGTCCGCCGCCGTCCGGGCGTCCCGGAGGATGCGCTTGGCCTCCGCCTCGCCCCGGCTCCGGGCGTTGTCCTTGGCCCGCTCCATCTGCTCCCGGAACTCCCGGGCGCGCCTGGCGTCCTCTTCCCGCTGGCGCAGCAGGCGGTCCGCCTCCTGCTCCCGCTTCTCCAGGGCCTGGCGCTTCTCCTCCAGCTGGGTCAGGATGTCCTCGAACCGGACGCTCTCGCCGCTCATCTGCCCCTGGGCGGCGGCAATGACGTCCTCCGGCAGCCCCAGCCGCCGGGAGATGGCAAAGGCGTTGGATTTGCCGGGAATGCCGATCAGCAGCCGGTAGGTGGGCGCCAGCGTCTCCACGTCGAACTCGCAGGAGGCGTTCTCCACCCCTGCCGTAGTCATGGCGAAGGTCTTCAGCTCCGCATAGTGGGTGGTGGCGGCCACCTTGGCCCCCAGCCGCCGCACGTGCTGGATGACGGCGATGGCCAGGGCCGCGCCCTCCACCGGGTCCGTGCCGGCCCCCAGCTCGTCAAACAGCACCAGGCTGTGCCGATCCGCCTCTTTTAAAATCTCCACGATGTTCACCATGTGGGCAGAGAAGGTAGACAGGCTCTGCTCGATGCTCTGCTCGTCGCCGATGTCCGCCAGCACCCGCTCATAGACGGACACGGCGCTCCGGTCCGCCGCCGGGATGTGGAGGCCGCACTGGGTCATCAGCGTCAGCAGGCCCAGGGTCTTGAGGGTCACGGTCTTGCCGCCGGTGTTGGGACCGGTGATGACCAAGGTGTCAAAGGTGTCCCCCAGCTCGATGTCGATGGGCACCGCCGTCTTGGGGTCCAGCAGGGGGTGGCGGGCCTTGCGCAGATGGATAGCGCCGTCCCGGCGGACCTCCGGCCGCACGGCGTTCATCTTGTAGCTCAGCTGGCCCCGGGCGAAGATCAGGTCCAGGTGGACCAGGGTGTCGTAGTCCCACTGGATGTCCTCCCGGTGGGCGGCAGCCTCGGCGGAGAACTCCGCCAGGATGCGGTCGATCTCCTTCTGCTCCTTGGCCTGCAGCTCAATATACTCGTTGTTAGCCTGGACCACCCCCATAGGCTCCACGAACAGCGTGGCTCCGGTGGAGGAGATGTCGTGGACCAGTCCCGGCAGGTCGCCCTTGTGCTCCGCCTTCACCGGCACCACGAAGCGGCCGTCCCGCTGGGTGATGATGGTCTCCTGCAAAATTTTCCCATAGCTGGGGGAGGAGATGATCTTTTGAAGGATCTGGCGGCTCTTGGCCTGGGCCGCCCGCATGTGGCGGCGGATGTCCGCCAGCTCCGTGCTGGCGGCGTCGGCGATGGTGTCCTCGTCCGGGATGGCCCGCTTGATCTTCTCCTCCAGAAAGCGGTTGCCGTGGAGGGAGAGGAACAGGTGGTCGATGGCGGTTTTCTCCGCCGCCTCGTCGTTGAAGTACTCCTTGGCCCGGCGGGCGGCGGTCAGCAGATCCGCGATGGTCAGCAGCTCCCGAGTGTTCAGGGCGCCGCCCCGGTCCGCCCGGTCCAGGGCCTCCGCCACCGGCTTCACGCCGGAAAACGACGGACTGCCCCGCAGGCCGATGAGATTTCGGGCCGCGTCCGTCTGGTCCAGCAGGCGCAGCACCTCCTCCGGCTCCGTCTCCGGCCGGAGGCGCAGGGCCCGCTGCTTGGCCTCGGCGCTGACAGCCTGCTCGCTCAGCAGCTCCAGCACCCGGGGCAGCTCCAGGGTGCGGATGGATTTGTCAAATAGGTCACTCATGGTTCGGTTCTCCTGTCAAGGGTTTTCACTTCATCGTCCCTGTCGTCAGCTGCTTCATCTGCCGGTTCCTCCAGCACCCAGGGCAGGGTCATGGAAAGCCAGCACTGGAAGCAGGGCTCCGGGAAGTTCCGGAGGAACGGTCCCATATCTGTGGCGAACCCGGCGGTGACGCCGGGGGCAACGGGCAGCTCTCCCTCCCCCGCTTCCAGCAGGCGGCCTGCAATGTGCCACATGGGCATATACCACCGCCCGCCCTGGCGGGGACCATACTCGCCAATATCTCCGGGCCTGCGGAGGTTAAGCCCCAGGGGTTCCAGAAACGCTGCTGCTTCTGGCGGCAGGACCCCAACTGCGGCAGCATAGTTTCGGCAGTAGGCGCAGCCGCAGCCCCCGGTAGCGTTACCGTAACGGCCATACCAGGCCCGGGTGGCCTCCACGTCCACCTCCAGCCGGTAGGAGCCGAGGACAAATTCTGTCATATTCCGCTCCGTTTCGTATAAATCAGCAAAAGAAATACAAAATGTATCTTATTTCGACAACTCTTCCGGCGGCTGGAGGCTCTTGTAAAATTCCAGCGTCCGGAATCCCCGCTCCAGCTGGGCGGCCACGAAAGCCTCCGCCGCCGCGGAGAGTCGCTCCAGCGCCGGGCCTGTCAGCCGGAACGAGTAGAGCCGCTTGGGGTCCCCGTACACGATATGCCGCAGGGCCGCCAGGGAATCCGGGCACAGGGGCATGGAGAGGGCACTCTCCTTCGCGCCGCAGCTCCGGCACCGCAGGATGCCCTGTACCACGTCCAGCAGGGGCTGCTCCGGGTCCGGCCGGCCGCAGTAGGCGCAGCTGTCCGCCAAAGGTTCATATCCCGCCAAGCACAGCAGTTTGATCTCAAAGGCGGGCTTCACCAGCGCCGGCGGCTTCTGTAAAGCGGAGAGGGCGTACAGCCCGTTCAGCAGATGGGGCAGCAGTGCCCCGGCAGGGACCTCCGGCGCCGTGACGGTCTCTGTCAGCTCCGCGAAGTAGCAGCCCAGGGCCAGCGCCTCCAGATTCGTCCGCAGGCCGTTGAACAGCTCCGCCGTGGCTCCTTCATTGGCGTAGTACCACTCGCCCTTCTGATAGAGGGTCCACTCCGAATAGACCATCTGCTGGGCGCAGGCGGCGTACTTGCAGCTCTTCCGCCGGACGCCCCGGGCGATGACGGAGATCTTGCCCCGGTCCGCTGTCAGCAGCGTCAGGATCTTATCCGCCTCTTTCGTCTCCGTCTCCCGCAGGACCACGCCCTTTGTCACGATGTAGGCCCGCTCGGCCAACGCGCTCCCTCCTTATGTACGGAGAGCGTCCGCCCTCCGTTCTATGCGCTGATCCCGCCGCCGGACTCCTGGTCCAGAGCGGCCTGATACAGCAGGTACACCAGCGGTTCGCCGGTGAGGCAGAAGCACTCCCAAAGCCTTTGTGTGTCCATTCCGCAGACCTCCTCCCAGGAGTAGTCTGCGAATGTTGTCGGATTTTTATGGCTGGAAATCTCTAGCCTCCCTCGATCTCCATGGTCCGCATCTCTCCGGCGGTGATGTTGTTTTTCGCGCCGTAATCAGTCCAGTACCGGCCGGAGGCCCAGACGAACATCCGCCTGTTCAGCGGCATCCGCACCGACAGCACCTCGCTCCGTCCCGCCCGCATACCAGCGGCCAGGCGGCGCAGGCCCCGCCGCACCAGAAAGGAAAAAGGCGTATTCAAGATCGCCTCTCCCGAGCCGATCTGCAGCGCCATCCCCCAGGGAAATCCATATCGTTTGCAGAAAAAGCGCACCATTTCTACCGCAGGCCGGGTCTGCTCCGGCTCCAGAAAGCCGCAGTTCACCAGTACGTGGATCCTGGGGCGGGCCGTTCCCCTCCATACTGCGAGTTCCTTCAGGGTCCTCATCAGCACCGCCGGTATGCCGTCTGCGTACAGGGGGAACACCAGCAGCAGATCCGTACAGTCCTCTGGGGAGAGCGGTCCACCCCTCAGCGCGGTATACTGGTCCGCCGTCTCTCCCCAACACGGAAGAAACTGTTCGATATACCTCCGGGAGTTGGAACGGGGCGCCCGGGGACTCCCATTGACGATCAGGAGCTTTCCCATGCGCGTACCTCCTCCCTAATGGCCCCGGCCAGCTCCTCTTCCCGAAGGAAGCGGACACTCCAGCTCCGAAACAGCATATTATGGGCGTTGCGGGCCGCCAGCAGACGGAAGAGCGCCTGCTCCTCGTCTCCGGTATCTCCATAGGCCAGAATCACCGCGTCTTTCTCCGCCACCGCCCGCTGTATATGGTGCGTCTCTCCGTGGTGTATCCGAATAAACGCCTGCTGGATGGGAATGGCCCGCTCCAGCATGGTCTTCATCGGTACGTCATAGGACCCGCAGAAGAGACGGCTGACATAGATCACATGGTCGCTGTGGGCAATCAGGGGATATACGCCTACAGCGTCGTCCCGGATCACGCACCGCCCCGGCGTTCTGACCCAGCAGCTGAAGCAGCCCATACAGTCCGCGATTTTCAGCTGGCTCAGGTCCACATAGTGCCAGTCCTCCCGGACCGGCAGTCCGGTTGGCAGTGCCGTGTCGCTCAATACCAGTCTCATATTCTCACTCCCCGCACGGCAGCCTGCGGAATACCGGAGACCGCACGCTTCCTCCTTATTCGTCCCGGTACCCGAAGCTCCGCACGTAGTTCACGTTGTCCCGCCAGTTCTCCTTGACCTTCACCCAGGTCTCCAGATACACCTTGGTGCCCATGAACTTCTCCATATCCTGCCGGGCCAGGGAACTGATCTTTTTCAGCATGGCCCCCTGCTTGCCGATAATGATCCCCTTGTGGCTGGCCTTCTCACAGTAGATGGTGGCGTCCACGTCGATGACGCCGCTGTCCCGCTCAGAGAACTTCGTGATCTCCACCGCCGTGCCGTGGGGGATCTCCTTGTCCAGGCACAGCAGCAGCTTCTCCCGCAGGATTTCCCCCATCACCTGCCGCTCCGGCTGGTCCGTCGTCATCCCGTCCGGGAACAGCTGAGGGCCTTCCTGGGCATACTTCCGCAGTTCCTTCATCAGATCCTTCAGGCCGCTGCCGGTGTGGGCGGAGATGGGGATGATCGCGTCAAAGCCGTCCCATGCCTGGTTGTAAGCGGCGATCACCGGCAGCAGCTCCGCCGGTTCCACAGTGTCAATCTTGTTGACGCAGAGGATGCAGGGGATCTCCTCCTCCCGGATCCGGTCGATGAGTGCCTGCTCCGGGCCGCCCACATGGGGGATGGGCTCCACTAGCAGCAGGGCGCAGTCCACGTCGGAGAGGCTGGAGGTGACGACCTTCACCATGTAGTCCCCCAGGGCGGACTTGGGCTTGTGGAGGCCGGGCGTGTCCAGCAGGATATACTGGGTGTCCTCCCGGTTCACCACGCCGTAGATGCGGTTCCGGGTGGTCTGTGCCTTGTTGGAGACGATGGCCACCTTTTCCCCCACCAGGGCGTTGGTCAGGCTGGACTTGCCCACGTTGGGCCGTCCGCACACGGTAATCATGGCGACGTTTTTGATGTTTGACATAGGTGATCCTCAACTTTCTTTGAGCATTTTCGCGGGCGATCCCGCCCCGCCTGTTTCACAGTATCACACGCCCGCCGGAAAAACAACCGTTCCGGCGGCATTTCTTCGGGGAGATGCGGGAATTTCAGCAAAATTGCGGCGCTTCTGCTCTTGCCAGGGGCCTATGGAGCTGGTATACTGATAGAGATTTTGTCGAATTTACTCCGGGAGGTGCATATATGTCAGCCTCGGTCCCCACTCTCTTCACGGAAACCACGCTGGACGGCTTCCCCCTGTGGGTGGTCCTTCTGATCTGCGGCGGCGTCTTTCTGGCCGGCTTTATGGACGCCATCGCCGGGGGCGGCGGCATTATCTCCGTCCCTGTATACCTGATGGCCTTCTCCGGCCTGCCCACCCACTTTGTTTTGGGCACCAATAAGCTCTCCTCCTGCATCGGCACCGCGTTTTCCACCGCCCGCTTCATCCACCAGGGGTACGTTCACTGGCGGCTGTTCCTGCCTGCCGCCGGGCTGGCGGTGGCAGGCTCCGTCTGCGGGACCCAGCTGCAGCTTCACACGCCGGATGTGGTGCTGAAGTATCTGCTGCTGGCGGTGCTGCCGGTGGTGGCCTTCTTCACCCTGCGGACCAAAATGTGGCCGGAGGAGCCGGCCCCCATCCCGCCCCGGCGGCAGGCGGCCATCGTCTGGGCCGCCGCGCTGCTCATCGGGACGTATGACGGCTACTACGGCCCCGGCACCGGCACCTTTCTGATGCTGGTGTTCATCCACTTGGGCAAGATGGACACCCGCCACGCGGCCGGCGGGGTAAAGGTCATCAACCTGGCCTCCAACATCGGCGGTGTGTGCTCCGCCCTGATGGCGGGGACCGTCGTTCTGGGTGTGGGGCTGGCGGCCGCTCTGGCCTCCATCCTGGGACACTATCTGGGCGCCGGCCTGGCCATCAGGAACGGCAGCAAAATCGTCCGGCCTGCGGTGGTGGTCGTGCTGCTCCTGCTGCTGGTGAAGGTGATCTCGGAGCTGCTGTTTCCGAACTTCTGGAATTGACGCCCCATAGACAAGGGCCTCCGCATACAGCGGAGGCCCTTTTTGCGCGGTCTTACCGCTCCAGCAGCTTTTTCAGGTACCAGCCCGTGAAGCTCGACCGGCAGGCGGCCACCTCCTCCGGCGTGCCTGTGCGCGTCCTCGCCTGCTCCGGATCCCGCGCCCCGGCCTTCGGCTTGCTGCCTCCGCGGCCCGTCCTTTCCCCACCGGACCCGCTTCGCTGGGCTCCGGCGGGGGCTCCAAGGGGATCGTCTGCCCCGGCTTACTTTTCCAGCACCTTTTTCAGATACTGACCTGTGAAGCTCGACCGGCAGGCAGCCACTTCCTCCGGCGTGCCCGTGCAGACGATGGTGCCGCCGCCGTCTCCCCCCTCGGGACCCAGGTCGATCAGGTGGTCGGCACATTTGATAACGTCCAGATTGTGCTCGATGACCACCACGGTGTTGCCGCTGTCCACCAGCCGCTGGAGCACCTCCAGGAGCTTGCGCACATCGTCGGTGTGGAGGCCGGTGGTGGGCTCGTCCAGGATATAGATGGTCTTGCCGGTGGCGATTTTGCTGAGCTCCGTAGCCAGCTTCACCCGCTGGGCCTCACCGCCGGAGAGCTCCGTGGAGGGCTGGCCCAGCTTCACATACCCCAGGCCCACGTCGCACAGGGTCTGGAGCTTGTTGCGGATTCTGGGCAGAGGTGCGAAGAACTCCACCGCCTCATCCACGGTCATCTCCAGCACATCGGCAATGTTCTTGCCCTTGTAGCGGACCTCCAGGGTCTCCCGGTTGTACCGCCTGCCCTTGCACACCTCGCAGGGCACAAAGATGTCCGGCAGGAAGTGCATCTCGATCTTCAGCACACCGTCGCCGGAGCAGGCCTCGCACCGGCCGCCCCGGACGTTGAAGCTGAACCGCCCCGGGCCGTAGCCCCGGCTCTTGGCCTCCTGAGTGGAGGCGAACAGGTCCCGGATGTCATTGAAGAGGCCGGTGTAGGTGGCGGGGTTGGACCGGGGTGTCCGGCCGATGGGGCTCTGGTCGATGTCCACCACCTTGTCCAGATACTCGATTCCCTCGATCCGGTCGCACCTGCCGGGGTGGACCTTCATCCGGTTCAGCTCCACGCCCAGCTTCTTGAACAGGATCTCATTCACCAAGGAGCTCTTGCCGCTGCCGGACACGCCGGTAACCACGGTAAAGGTCCCCAGGGGGAACTCCACGTCGATGTGCCGCAGGTTGTTCTCCGCCGCGCCGATGACCTTCAGGCTCTTGCCGTTGCCCGGCCGCCGGGTCTCCGGCACGGGGATCCTCTTCTTGCCGGAGAGATACTGACCCGTCAGGCTGTTGGGGTTGGCCATGACCTCCTCCGGTGTACCGGCGGCCACCACCTCGCCGCCGTGGATGCCGGCGCCGGGACCGATGTCGATCAGGTAGTCCGCCGCCCGCATGGTGTCCTCGTCGTGCTCCACCACCAGCAGGGTGTTGCCCAGGTCCCGCAGGTTCTGCAGCGTCGCCAGCAACTTGTCGTTGTCCCGCTGGTGCAGACCGATGGAGGGCTCGTCCAGGATATACAGCACCCCCATCAGGCTGGAGCCGATCTGGGTGGCCAGGCGGATCCGCTGGCTCTCGCCGCCGGAGAGGGTCCCCGCGCTGCGGCTGAGGGTCAGATAGCCCAGGCCCACGGACTGGAGGAACCCCAGCCGGGACTTGATCTCCTTCAGGATCCGGTCTGCGATCAGGTGCTGCTGGTGCGTCAGCTCCAGCCGGTCCACCCATTGGAGCTCGTCCACCACGGACATCCGGGTCAGGGCGTCGATGTCCTTGTCCCCCACGGTCACCGCCAGGGACTCCTTCTTCAGCCGCTTTCCCTTACAGGTGGGACAGGGGCACTCGGCCATCAGCTCCTCCAGCTCCCGCTTGCTGGCATCGGACTGGGTCTCCTTGTAGCGGCGCTCCACGTTGTTGCAGATGCCCTCAAAGGGCTGATACAGCACGCCCTTGCCCCGGGGCTGGTCGTAGTGGAGCTCCAGCTTCTCCCCGCCGGTGCCGTAGAGGATGATGCTCCGCACGTCCTCCGGCAGGGTCTCCCAGGGGTCGGTGAGGGAGAAGTGGTATTTCTTCGCCAGGGCGTCGAAGTACATCCGGGAGATGCCGTCCCCCCGGATGTTGTTCCAGCCGCTGGCCTGGATGGCCCCCTCCAGGATGGAGAGGGACTTGTCCGGCACGATCAGTTCCGGATCCACCTTCAGCTGGCTGCCCAGACCCGTACAGGTGGGACAGGCACCGAAGGGGTTGTTGAAGGAGAACATCCGGGGCGTCAGCTCCTCGATGGAGATGCCGCAGTCCTCGCAGGCATAATTCTGGGAGAATGTCAGATCCCGCTCCTCCCGCAGGAGGTTGACGACCACCAGCCCGCCGGTGAGGCCGGAGGCGGTCTCCACGCTGTCCGTCAGCCGCTGCTGGATATCCGGACGGATGATGAGCCGGTCCACCACAATCTCGATGGTGTGCTTCTTGTTCTTCTCCAGCTTGATCTCCTCGTCCAGCTCGTACAGATTCCCGTCCACCCGGGCCCGGACGTAGCCGGACCGCTTGGCGTCCTCAAAGATCTTGGCGTGCTCACCCTTCTTGCCCCGGATGACGGGGGCCATCACCTGGATGCGGGTGCCCTCCGGCAGAGAGAGGACCTGATCGATGATCTGGTCAATGGTCTGCTGGCGAATCTCCTTGCCGCACTTGGGGCAGTGGGGGGTGCCCACCCGGGCCCACAGCAGGCGGAGGTAGTCGTAGATCTCCGTCACCGTGCCCACGGTGGACCGGGGGTTCTTGCTGGTGGTCTTCTGGTCAATGGAGATGGCGGGGCTGAGACCCTCGATATAGTCCACATCGGGCTTGTCCATCTGGCCCAGGAACATCCGGGCATAGGAGCTGAGGGACTCCACATACCTTCTCTGGCCCTCGGCGTAGATGGTGTCGAAGGCCAGGGAGGACTTGCCGGAGCCGGAGAGGCCCGTCATGACCACCAGCTTGTCCCGGGGGATGGTGACGTCGATATTCTTCAGATTGTTGGCGCGGGCGCCTTTGACGATGATCTTGTCCTGCATAATGTGTATGATTGACTCCTTTCAGGAGAGGTTTCTCTTTTCAGTGCCGGAAATGCCTCCGGCGGAGGTGTAGAGGCGCTTTTCAACCGCCCGGGGAGACTGGCTCCCGCCAGGGGGCCGTTTCCACGGGGGATGCGCCCCCCATTCTCTTTTTGTCAGCGCCAAAAAGAGAACGCGCCGCGCCCGGTGTAAGAGAAAAAACGCTTTTGGTCGCAACTTTGCACGTCCGTGCAAAGTTGCTGTACGGGAGTTGACGAGAGATGGTGCCTGCGGGTTTGCGATGACCTCCCGACGGGCGCGGCGGGGTGCGGTACAGGCTTGAACGCGGATTCCCGCGGCGCGGGTGCAAAGGTCAACGGGGTGCAAGGACGCATTTGGTCTGCTTCTCTTTCCGCGCGTTCCGCTGCGCTACGCGCTGCCGGATTCTTCGCGGGAGCGTGAGCGGTAGCGAAAAGAGAAGCAGCTCCATGCGACAACCACCCCGACGAGGTCGGCGCCATCCGCCACGGGACGGCAGCAACAGGAATCGCAGAAGAGCATAGCGTGCCCGAAGGCCAGTCCAAATCGGAGCAGGCACCGATACGCCGACCCCCGTTGCGCGCGGAGGGTCACTGCACCGGAGCGCGTCCAAGCGGCCTTTTCTTTTGGACCGTGCACGGCCCGTTTTCTTTTCCGCAAGTCGGAAAAGAAAACGGGGGGTGCATCCCGGCTGGACAAGCCCCCTGCGGGAGCAGAATCCCCGTGGCCGCCGGACGGCGGCCCAAATTTCCACGGGCGGTTTGTAACCTCCCTTACACGCTCCAGGGGCGGCCATACCATCGGGCCGCCGAGGGCGGTGGCCCCTACGGGTGCACGGAACGGATTTACCCCCGCGCGTCGCTGCGCCCCAGCAGATAATCCGTGGTGACGCTGAAGTAATCCGCAAGAAAGCAAAGCGTCAGCGATGGGACATTGACCTTTCCATATTCCATTCTCTGATAATGGACAAGGGTAATTTGAAGCACTTCTGCCATATCCGCCTGCCGCAGATGCCGTTCATCCCGCAGGGCACGCAGTCTTTCTCCAAATATTTTTAGTGTTTCCATGGAGTTCTCCTTGACATATATCATTTAATGATGTATCATCAATACATCATTAAATGTTGTTTGAAGGTGATCCAATGAATCCCATCTATCTCCGCCTCTTCGACGGCTACGCCGCCGACATTCTGCAGAAAGCAGACCCCTTCGATTCCAAATCCGTGGATCAGCTGGCGGACAGCCTCTCCCTCTCCGGGGACGCCCGCCTGTGCCTTCAGGACGCCTTTCTGGCCCGCTACCTCCAGTGGTCCACCGACGCCTTCACCCTGGGACTCCACCTGGGCCTATCCCTGGTCCACGACAATGTCCGCCGTGGAGGCCCCCAGCAGGTCTAGCAGCGCCCGGGGCGCCAGCTCCACCTGGGCGCCGATCTTCCCGGCGGAGATATAGACGGTTTCGTAGTCCAGCGCCGTCCGGTGGAACACGGTAGGATACTGCTTCTTCATCCCCACCGGGGAACAGCCGCCCCGGATGTAGCCGGTAACGGCGTTGATCTCCGCCACGTGCAGCAGCTCGATGGACTTCTCCCCCACCGCCCTGGCGGCCTTCTTCAGATCCAGGTTCTCCGGCGCCGGCACCTCGAACACGTAGATGCCCTTGGACGCCCCCCGGGCTACCAGGGTCTTGAAGCCTCTGGCTGGGTCCTGCCCCAGAGCCTCCGCCACGTGGACGCCGTACTCCCGGGTGCCCTCCGGCCCCTGGCTGTCCTCATAAAACCGGGCGGTATAGGGGATCTTTCTCTGGTCCAGGATCCGCATCACATTGGTCTTTTCCTCTTTTTTCTTCGCCATTGCAAACACCTCAGCTCTCCGCGGGCTGCTCCGCCAGCTCCCGCCGGACGTATTTGGGCAGCTTCTCCACCGCCAGGGCGTATGACCGGCCGCACAGGTCCCGCAGGACCTCCTCCGGCAGTTCTCCGTCCAGCAGGCAGGAAATCCAGGTCCGCTTATCCGAATAAAATCCCGGCAGGATGTCCGGATACCGGGCCCGCAGCAGCTCGCCCTCCGCCGCCCCGCATTTCAGATTCACCAGATCGTGGCCGCCGTAAATTTTGTACTCCGGCCCCGGCGAACAGACAGCGGCAAACAGCCTGCCCCGGACCTTATAGCGGAACCACTGCCACACCGGCTGATAGTCCTTCTCCACGCCGGGAAACGACAGCAGGTATGCGTCCAGCCATTCGTAGTGCATTTACTTCTCCCCCCGCAGCTCGATGATCCGGTCACGCAGCACCGCGGCGTACATTCCCACACGGCTCCGCCGTGCGGGAGCCCTTTTCATTTTACCAACCGGTCAGAAGTGAATTCTGCCCGGTTCAAGGTTTTGCCTCCGCCAAAACGCTTGTACGCCGGACTCCCGGCGATTCGAGTACGCCATACACCCCTGCTCTTTGCGGAGGTCACTTCTCCCCCCGCAGCTCGATAATCCGGTCACGCAGCACTGCGGCGTACATTCCCACACGGCTCCGCCGTGCGGGAGCCCTTTTCATTTTACCAACCGGTCAGAAGTGAATTCTGCCCGGTTCAAGGTTTTGCCTCCGCCAAAACGCTTGTACGCCGGACTCCCGGCGATTCGAGTACGCCATACACCCCTGCTCTTTGCGGAGGTCACTTCTCCCCCCGCAGCTCGATGATCCGGTCACGCAGCACCGCGGCGTACTCGAATTCCAGCATCTTGCTGGCCTCGCGCATCTCCTTCTCCAGCTTGGCGATCTCCGCCGCCCGCTCCTGCTCCGTCAGCTTGCGCTTCTTGTGGGCCCGGAGGGTGTCCTCCTCCGCGGTCTTGGAGATCTCCAAAATCTCCCGGACGCCCTTGATGATGGTCTTGGGCACAATGCCGTGCTCCTGATTATAGGCGTCCTGGATGGAGCGGCGGCGTTCCGTCTCGTCGATGGCCGCCCGCATGGAGGGCGTGATCTCGTCGGCGTACATGATAACGAGGCCGTCTGCGTTTCGGGCCGCCCGGCCGATGGTCTGGATCAGGCTGGTCTCGGACCGGAGGAAGCCCTCCTTGTCCGCGTCCAGGATCGCCACCAGGCTGACCTCCGGCAGGTCCAGCCCCTCCCGCAGGAGGTTGATGCCCACCAGCACGTCGAACTCTCCCAGCCGCAGGCTGCGGATGATCTCCATGCGCTCGATGGTCTGGACATCGGAGTGCATGTACCGTACCCGGATGCCGGCGTTTTTCAGGTACTCCGTCAGGTCCTCCGCCATCTTCTTGGTGAGGGTGGTCACCAGTACCCGCTCGTCCCGGGCGGCTCTTGCACGGATCTCGTCCATCAGGTCGTCGATCTGGCCGGTGACAGGCCGGACCTCCACCCTGGGGTCCAGCAGGCCCGTGGGGCGGATCACCTGCTCCACCACCTGGTCCGCCCGCTCCCGCTCATAGGGGCCGGGCGTTGCCGAGACAAACACCGCCTGGCCGATCCGCTCCTCGAACTCCTCGAACTTCAACGGTCGGTTGTCGTACGCACAGGGCAGGCGGAAGCCGTACTTCACCAGGGAGTCCTTCCGGGCATGATCGCCGTTGTACATGGCCCGGACCTGGGGCAGGGTCACGTGGCTCTCGTCCACGAACAGCAGGAAGTCGTCCGGGAAGAAGTCCAGCAGGGTCATGGGGGCGGAGCCGGCGGGCCGGTCGGAGATGATGCGGGAGTAGTTCTCGATGCCGGAGCAGTAGCCCAGCTCCGCCATCATCTCCATGTCGTACTCCGTCCGCTGACGGAGCCGCTGGGCCTCCACCAGCTGGTTGTTGTCGGTGAAGTATTTCACCTGATCCTCCAGCTCCTGGCGGATCTCCAGAATGGCTTTGTCCATCTTGTCCTTGGTGGTGACATAGTGGCTGGCTGGGTAGATGGCCACGTGGTTCAGCACCCGGTTCACGCTGCCGGTGACCGGGTTGAAGTCGCTGATCCGGTCGATCTCGTCCCCGAAGAACTCCACCCGGATGGCGTGGTCCCGGTAGTAGGCGGGGTAGATCTCCACCGTGTCCCCCCGGACCCGGAACATGTTCCGCTCAAAGGCGATGTCGTTGCGCTCGTAGCGGATCTCCACCAGGCGGCGCAGCAGCTCATCCCGGTCCCACTCGGCCCCCACCCGGAGGGACACCACCAGGTTGGCAAAATCGTCCGGCTCGCCCAAGCCGTAGATGCAGGACACGGAGGATACTACGATCACGTCCCGCCGCTCCAGCAGGGCACAGGTGGCACTGAGCCGCAGCCGGTCGATCTCGTCGTTGGTGGAGGCATCCTTGGCGATATAGGTGTCCGTATGGGGGATATACGCCTCTGGCTGGTAGTAGTCGTAGTAGGAGACGAAGTACTCCACCGCGTTGTTGGGGAAGAACTCCTTGAACTCCGCGCACAGCTGGGCGGCCAGGGTCTTGTTGTGGGCCAGCACCAGCGTGGGCCGCTGCACCTGCTCGATGACCTTGGCCATGGTAAAGGTCTTGCCGGATCCGGTAACGCCCAGCAGCACCTGCTCCTTCAGCCCGTTCTCGATGCCCTCCGCCAGCGCGGCAATGGCCTGCGGCTGGTCCCCGGAGGGTTGATATTCAGATACGACTTCAAATTTCGGCATAGCTCTTCTCCGCAATTTTTTCTTGCTATGGTCTCCGGGGACCAGCCCCGGCCCAAAGGGCCGGCGCCGCGGCCGCGGCGCACAAGCGTTTTGGCGCAGTCAAAACCTTGGACTGGGCGGGCTTTGCCTGCCCGGTCCATCCGAATCACGGGGTCCCCGCAAAAGTGCCGCTTTTGCGGGGTTCCCCGGAGGGCTGATATTCAGATACGACTTCAAATTTCGGCATAGCGGCATTCCCTCCACCCATCAAACAGATTTTCAGCCACGGCCATCCTATCACACCCGTCATCTTTTTGCAACATTTGTTCGACTTTTATCAAAGGAACCATGCCTTGAAAAAAGCGAAGGGACAAAAAAGGAAGGGGGGCTAGGGGAACCCCTCCGGTTTTCCCCAGTTCGTTCGCCAGCGGCGAAGGAAGAACTTGAAGTCATTTTCACCGCGGCGTGTACGTGGCAAAATACCCCGACCCAAGCGCCTTGGGCGCGTTCGCCAGTCCACAGACTGGTGGTGGGGGTTCTAAAGGGGGAGCCTGCTCCCTCTTTACCCCAGCAGGTCGCCGCTGTCCGCCATGGAGACGAAGTCCCGGTCCGCCACCACGATATGGTCCACCAGGCGGACGCCGATGGTCCGCAGGGCCTCCGCCACCTGGCGGGTGGCGGCCTCGTCGCTGGAGGAGGGCACCGCCACGCCGCTGGGGTGGTTGTGGGCCAGGATCACCGCGCTGGCGGAGGTCAGCAGCGCCATCTCCACCACCTTGCGGATGTTCAGGTCCGCGCTGGCCACGTCCCCCTCCGCCAGCCGCTTGCAGGCCAGGAGCCTGCCCTTGCGGTCCAGACACAGCAGGAAGACCAGCTCCCGCCGCTCGCCGGCAAATCGCTCCAGCAGATAGGCCCCCGCCCGCTCGGAGGAGTTGAGGATGGTCTCCTGGGACGCGTCCGCTATGCGGGCCTTCCGGCTGAGCCGGGAGACCAGGGACAGCAGGATGGCCGCGCTCTCCCCGATGCCCTCCACCTTCTCCAGATCCTCCACCGGGGCGTTCAGCACGCCGGAGAGGGAGTCGTACCGCTCCATCAGGGCGTGGGCGATGGGGTTGGTGTCCCGCCGGGGGATGGCGTAGTACAGCAGCAGCTCCAGGGCCTCGTGGTCCGCAAAGCCCTCCAGCCCCGTCTCCAGAAACCGCCGGCGCATCTTCTCCCGGTGTCCGTCGTGTATGCCCATGGAGGGCCTCCTCTCGCTGAAACGCCCCGTTTCGGGCACAGATTTGGAACATCTTATTATACCACAGGCCGTCCTCTATCACAAGCGGGATTCCCATTTGTAAAATGGAGTGCAGCGGTATTTGAGGGGCCTGTAAAATTGTGGGGAGTTTTTTTCTGCCGCCTTGACAGGGGGCAGAAATTGGCATAATATGAAGAAAGAGTTTCGGCAAAACTGCATACCGTCCGGTAGGTAAGGCTACCACAGGGATACGGATCGCTGCCGCGGAGTGATGGAGACATCATGAGAGGGTTTGAACAGGTGCTATCGAACACGAAGGTATCATCTAATGTGATTTCACCGCCTTGTGAGGCTAAAGCTTGAACGGCCGCAGGGTCCGCTGATGCGGCGTCCCTGTTTTCACAAGGAAATTTCCGACTGCACCGGACAGGAGCGGCCGGGTTTTTTTGTTTTCTCAACCCCCAGCTTCACGGAGAGGAGGACGCGCATGTTTGAGCAGGAAGAGCAGCGGGACGAGCTGCTGGAAAAGATCGAGGATCTGATCTCCCGAAAACGCTATGCCGAGCTGCGCGACCTTCTGCTGCCCCTGGAGGCCCAGGACATCGCGGGCCTGTTCATGGAACTGGACGACAAGGTGCCTATGGTGTTCCGCCTGCTGCCCAAGGAGCAGGCGGCCGAGGTGTTCGTGGAGCTGGATTCTGAGGAGCAGGAGGTGCTCATCCAGAGCTTTTCCAACACGGAGCTGAAGGAAGTGCTGGACGAGCTGTACCTGGACGACGCGGTGGACATCGTGGAGGAGATGCCCGCCAACGTGGTCAAGCGCATCCTGCGCCACGCGGACCCGGACGTCCGCAAGAGCATCAACGAAATCCTGAAATACCCCGACGACTGCGCCGGCAGCATCATGACCACGGAGTACGTGGACCTGAAGGCCACCATGACCGTGGGGGACGCCCTGAAGCGCATCCGCCGCACCGGCCCGGACAAGGAGACCATCAACATCTGCTACGTCATTGACGAGGGCCGCCACCTGCTGGGGTATCTCTCCATCCGCACCATTCTGCTGTCGGAGGAAGACGACGTGGTGGGGGACATCATGGATACCCATGTGATCTCCGCCAACACCCTGGACGACCAGGAGGATGTGGCCCAGACCCTGAACAAATACGACTTCCTGGCCCTGCCCATTGTGGACACGGAGAACCGCCTGGTGGGCATCGTCACCGTGGACGACGCCATGGACGTCCTGCAGGAAGAGGTCACCGAGGATATCGAGAAGATGGCCGCCATCCTGCCGGGCGACAAGCCGTATCTCAAGACCGGCGTGTTTGAGACCTGGCGGGCCCGGACCCCCTGGCTGATGATGCTGATGTTGTCCGCCACCTTCACGGGGATGATCCTGACCCACTTTGAGAATTCCCTGGCGGCGGTGCCCATTCTGACCTCCTACATCCCCATGCTCTCCGGCACCGGCGGCAACAGCGGCACCCAGGCCTCCACGGCGGTGATCCGCGCCCTGTCGCTGGGGGAGGTCCGATTCAGCGATCTGCTGCGCGTGGTGTGGAAGGAGTGCCGCGTGGCGCTGATCTGCGGCGTGTGCCTGGCGGCGGCCAACTTTGTGAAGATGATGGTGGTGGACTGCTGGCTGCTGGCCAACCCCACCGTAACGCCCGCCGTGGCGGCGGTGGTGTGCTGCACCCTGGTGGGCACGGTGGCCTGCGCCAAGCTGGTGGGCGCCTCCCTGCCCATTTTGGCGGAGAAGATCGGGTTCGACCCGGCGGTGATGGCCTCGCCCTTCATCAGCACCATCGTGGACGCGCTGTCTCTGCTGATCTACTTCCGGTTTGCGACGTGGATTCTTGGTGTATAAAAAGAAACAGAAAGAGGAGCCTTACGGCTCCTCTTTTTCTTCTATAATGCAATGCTCGGCACCATACTCTAAGAAAATTCCTATAATCTCATTTCTGGTTCGTCCAGTTTTGCTGGCAATAGAATCTAATTTGTCCACTGTCTCTCTCTTAATTCGTATGGAAAATGTATGGTATCCGTCCGGTTTTTTTATTTTAATCTTCTTTTCCTTGCGTCCCACAATTAAATCGGACATGATATCACCCGCTTTCTAGTGCTTATTTTACACTTGATTTCTCAAAAAATATATGCTATATAAGATGTAGCATATATTTTATAGCATAAATTTTATAACATATTTTAGGGGATCAACAATGGACAATCAAATTTGCGCAAACTGCGCACACTACTACCAGCACTACATCCGAACGCACCGCCGTTTTGTGGAGATCCATGACGGCCATTGCGTCGCCGCGCCCCGCGCCAGGAATCGGACGCCGGACACGCCCGCCTGTGACAAATTTTTACCCAGGCCGGACCGTACATAACCCGGCCGCGCCTGCGCACACTAGAGAGCGGCGAAAGCCACACACTTTTTCACGCAGGAGGATCTTTTGTTATGACGAATACCAACAACGGCTGCGCCTGCACCCCCAACCAGAGCATCAAGTGCACGGTCACCAACTGCGCCCACCACTGCCAGGACCAGAACTACTGCGGTCTGAACGCCATCACCGTGGGCACCCATGAGACCAACCCCACCAAGGTGGAGTGCACCGACTGCCAGAGCTTCCAGATGAAATAAACCAGGTCCGACGGGCTTCGGGCGTCCTCTTCGGCTCCCGAAGCCCGCCGCTTACATCCTTGAGGAAAGGCGGGATCACATGGAACATCGCTGGCCGGCGCGGATCGCCGGCACTGCGGCGGGGCTGGCCAACGGCCTCTTCGGCGGCGGGGGCGGCATGGTCTTCCTGCCCATCCTCTCCCGCTGGGGCGGCCTCTCCCAGCGGAAGCTGTACGCCACCTGCGTGGGCGTCATCTTTCCGGTGTGTCTGGTGTCCGCCGCCGTGTACCTGTTTCGGGGGGAGCTCTCCCTCCTGGCGGCGCTGCCCTATCTGGCGGGCGGCCTGGTGGGCGGCTGGATCGGCGGCAAGCTGTACGGCAGAGTCTCCGTCAAGTGGCTCAAATGGCTGTTCGCCGGTTTTCTGTTCTACGCGGGGGTGAAGTATCTGCTGTGACGGACTGGATCATTCCCTTTCTCTGCGGCCTGGGGGCCAGCATCCTCTCGGCCTGGGGTGTGGGCGGCGGCACGCTGCTGCTTCTGGTCATGACGCTCTTTCTGGATGTGGACCAGCGGACCGCTCAGGGCATCAATCTGCTGTTCTTCCTACCCACCGCCGCCTCCGCCCTGGTCTGCCACGCCAGGGGCGGCTATCTGGACAAGCCCACCCTGAAAAGCGCCGTCCCCCTGGCCGTGGCCGCCGCCCTGGCCGGGGCCTGGATCGCCACCAATCTGGACGTGGCGGTCCTGCGCAAGCCCTTCGGCGTGTACCTGCTGCTCTCCGGTGTCAGCCTGCTGTGGCCCCAGCGCCGGAAGAAACAGGCATGACACAGGCCGCGGGAGAAGTCCTTCAGGGCTTTTCCCGCGGCCTCACAATGTTTTTTCCACGCTGCCCCGCAGGGCAGACACCCCGTTCTTCCGCCCCGGGCCGGGAGCACTTCCGGCAAGCAAGGGCGCGGCCTGCGGTGCAGGCCGCGCCCTCGTTCTTTATTCCACCGGGTCGTTCAGAGTCAGCGTCACTTCCATCCGCTCCCCGTCCCGCCAGATTTCCATGGTCACCTGATCGCCCACATACAGCTGCCGCCGGATGCGCAGCAGCTCCTGACTGGTTTCCACCGGCCTGCCGCCGGCGGCGAGGACGAAGTCCCCCTCCCGGATGCCCGCCAGGTCTGCGGCGGAGCCGGGCGTGACCTCCAGCACCTGCAGGCCCCAGATGTCGTCCTCCAGCCGGGTGCCCGTCTGGAGCACCGTCACGCCGAAGGAGGGCTCCGGCCGGACCTCTCCATAGGTCAGCAGGTCGTTCACCAGCCGCCGGATGGAGGCGGAGGGAATGGCGAAGCCCAGACCCTCCACATTGGAGTAATCAGAGCTCATCTTGATGGTGTTGATGCCCACCACCTGGCCGCAGGCGTTGATTAGGGGACCGCCGGAGTTGCCGGAGTTCAGGGCCGCGTTGGTCTGAACCAGCGTCATGGTCCGGCCGTCCACCTGTACATCCCGGTTGATGGCGGAGACGATGCCGTCTGTCAGTGTGCCGCGGAGCTCCACGCCCAGCGGGTTGCCGATGGCGTAGACCTTGTCGCCCACCACCAGCTGGTCGCTGTCGCCGAAGGTGGCGGCGGGAAGCCCCGTCAGTTCCACCTTGAGGACCGCCAGATCGTTCCGCTCGTCTCCGGCCACGTACTGGGCCTCATAGGTCCGGCCCGTGTCCATGGCGACGGTGCAGTCCCGTCCCCCCGCCAGCACGTGGTAATTGGTGAGGATATAACCGTCCGCCCGGAAGATGACCCCGGTGCCCACGGAGACGCTGTCGTCCAGCTGGACCATGACCGTCACCACCGACGGGTTCACCCGCTGGTAGATCTCCTGGGCCGTCAGCTCCCGGCCGTGGTCCGTCTCCACCTCCAGCACGGCGCCCTCCCCGAACGGATAGGTGGGGATGGTAACTGCCCCGGACGCGTCCTCTTCCTCCTCCCAGCCGTGGTCGTAACGGTACTCAAAGGGATCGGCACTGCTGCCGGCCGGCAGCAGATACCAAATCCAGGAGCCCGCCGCCACACCCAGCACCACCGCCAGGCAGGCCAGGAAAATCCACAGCCCGGTCCTGCGCCGCCGGCGGGGCTGCCCGGGCGCGGCAGGCCGTCCCGGCAGGGGGCGGCTGTACCGCTCCACCACCTCCCCGGGCAGCGGCTGTCTGTATACCTCTACGATCTCTCCGGAGAGACGGTCCTCTCCGGCCAACTGCTTTTCTTCCTCCATGCACGCCTCACTCTGTGGCCAGTGAGAAGGAGAACGCGGTCACGCCGTCCTCGCTGGTCACACTGATCTTTTCCTTATGCTGCTCTAAAATCGTCTTGACGATGTACAGCCCCAGGCCGTAACCATCCTTGTCCTCGCTGCGGGACTTGTCGCTCTTGTGGAACCGCTCGAACAGCAGCGGCAGCTCCTCTGCCGGGATGGTGTCCCCCTCGTTCCGCACCGTCACCCGGGCCTTGCCGTCGATGGTGGTGACGCCCAGATAGAGAGTGGAGCCCTCCCGTGCGAACTTGGTGGCATTTTCCAGCAGGTTGTAAATCACCTGCGTAATCATGTCCTTGTCCCCCAGCACCAGAATGGGCTCCTCGGGGATATCCGCCTCCACATCCAGATTCCGGTCTGTGATCTTCCGCTCCATGGAGATCAGCACCCGGCGCATACTCTCGCAGATGTCGAAGTGCTTTCCCTCCCGCAGGGGGTCGATGGCCTGCAGCTGGCTCACGTCCAGCATCCGCCGCACCAGCCGGCTCAGGCGGCGGCTCTCGTCGGAGATGATCTGGAGATACTGCCGCTCGTTCTCCGGCGGGATGGTGCCGTCCAGAATGCCGTCTGTATAGCCGGCGATGGTGGTCATGGGCGTCTTCAGCTCATGGGAGATGTTGGTGATGAACTCCCGCCGCTGGCGCTCCGTCTGCTGCAGGTTCTCCGCCATGTTGTTGAAGGAGGCCGCCAGCTCTCCCAACTCGTCATCCCGGCCGTAGTCGTTCATGCGGATGTCGAAGTCCCCCTCCGCATAGCGGCGGGTGGCCTTGGCCATCTCCCGGATGGGCTGGATCTGCCGCATGGTGGTGATGGAGGACGCCATGAAGGAGATCATCAGCACCACGAACGCCGTCATGAAGAACAGCCCGATGAAGCCGGACCACATGGTGTCCAGCGAGGTGGTGGAGGACACGGCATAGACCATGCCGACGGGGTCGGGGGTATCCTCGCTTATGGCCGGAACGCCCACCACGAACCGCTTGTTGGAGTACAGGCCGTCCACGTCCGTGCGCCTGGAGCTGATGCCCTCCTCCAGCACCTCTGCGGTCATCTCCTCCGGCATAGTCACCACCAGCCCGCTGAGAGACGCATCCGTGGACAGCAGCACGTGGCCCTCCACGTCGCAGATCAGGAAGTCCACCTCGGACACCGTGGCAGCGAAGGAGGCCAGACGCTGGAAGTCCTCCTCGTGCTGCAGCTCCTCCATGTCCAGGTACCGCCCGTTTTCCAGATAGCTGGCGGAGAGCTGCCCCACCACCTGGGCCTGGGCGGCCAGCTCCCCGTTCTCCTGGCCCCGGGCGTAGTTGTAGCTCAGGGAGAAAAACGAAACTCCCAGCAAAAACAGCGTCAGGAGCACCATGCCGACGGTGACGAACATCTGCCGCCAGTACAGGCCCCTGAACTTGTTGTGCATCCGTTTTGCAATACGCGCGATCCGTACCTTCATGAGACCTCCCTGCCCGGTTTTCCACCTGAAAAGGCAAAGGTCTTTTCAGGCGGTTTTGTCAGCTCTCCTTTGCCCCGGGGGCGCCTGCCAGCTCGAACTTGTACCCCACGCCCCACACCGTTTTCAGCGCCCACTGGCTGCTGTTTTCCCCGGAGGCCGCAGGCCTCCGGGGGCCCCTTTCATCTCACCAACCTGCCGGAAATGAATTCCGGCAGGTTCAAGGGTCCTGCGGACCGCTTGACGCCGCTTTCGCGGCGCCGGGGCCTTCGTCCCCGGAAACGTCAGCTCTCCTTTGCCCCGGGGGCGCCTGCCAGCTCGAACTTGTACCCCACGCCCCACACCGTTTTCAGCGCCCACTGGCTGCTGACGTTTTCGATCTTCTCCCGCAGCCGCTTGATGTGGACATCCACTGTCCGGCTGTCGCCGAAGTAGTCAAAGCCCCACACCTCATCCAGCAGCTGGTTCCGGGTGTACACCCGGTTGGGGGTGGAGGCCAAATGATACAGCAGCTCCAGCTCCTTGGGGGGCGTGTCGATTTTCTTCCCATCCACGATCAGCTCGTAGGAGTCCAGGTCAATCACCAGCTTGTCGAACGTCAGCCGTTTGCTGGTGTCGTTGGGGATCTCCGTCCGCCGCAGGACTGCATTGATCCGAGCGATGAGCTCCTTCATCTCAAAGGGCTTCACCACATAGTCGTCCGCCCCCATCTCCAGGCCCTGGATGCGGTCGAACACCTCGCCCTTGGCCGTCAGCATGATGATGGGCACCTTGCTGGTCTCCCGGATTTTGGCGCACACCGACCAGCCGTCCATCACCGGCAGCATGATGTCCAGCAGGATCAGGTCCGGAACCTGCTTCTGAAACTCCTCAATGGCCTTGCCGCCGTCTCCGGCGATGCGGACGTCGAACCCCTCCTTCACCAGGTACATGTGGATCAAATCACAGATATTGCGGTCGTCTTCCACGACCAGGATGTTGCGGCCCATGGCGCTCCCTCCCATTTCGATATGTCTCTCTTCGCTGGTTCTGCCGCCCGCGGCGTCCGCCTGTTCACAGACACAGCCGATTCTTGATATCCTCTATTATATCCGCTCCCGGGGCGGTATGTTGAATATTTTGTAAATCTTGGCAGGTCAGGACACCGTCTCCGTCATGGCCAGACAGCGGTCGTCCGCCGCCTCCGCCGCAGACAGGAACGTCCCAAGCCCTGCGGCGTTGGCGCTGTCGCCCAGCCAGACAGTGACCTCGCCGCCCCGGCTGGTCACCCGCTGGAGCAGCGTGTCGGCGGCGCCGGTGCTGCTGAGGGGATACGCCGCCCGGTCCAGATCCGGGTCCAGCGGGCAGAAGCCCGCCGCCTCCGCCGCGGAGACAGACTCCTCCCCGGCGTTTTCAATCCAAGCCAGCCGGGTCTTGACGCTGGCGGCCTGGGAGAGCAGGCGGTTCCCCGTCTCCAGCTGTTCCGTCACCGGGCGGTCCGCCGCGGCGTCCACCGCCAGCCCGATGGCCTGCCCTGTGGCGGTCATTCGCCGCAGCAGGTCGCCGCCTTCCCGCAGAAACGCCTCCGTACAGTAGAAAGCCGCGTGGGCGTCATAGCGGTCCAGAATGTCCAGCAGGGACTTCACCCGCTTCGGGTCCGCGGCCTCCACACAAAGATAAATCCGCTGCCCGGTGACGGTGGAGGGCTCCGTTTCCTCCGGCGCGATGTCCTCTTCCGCACTCTGGTTCCGCAGGTACTGGTTGTACTCGTAGTCCATCCGGGACTTGGCGGCGTCGGCAAAGTACCGCTCCTCCATATCCATATCCGGATTGCGCACCCAAACCAGATAGCCCCGGTCCACCTCCACGGTGGAGTAGAGCAGGCCGAAGCACCGGGCGATCAGAGAGATGGGCAGGAAGATCACGCCACCCCGCTGGATGGGCTTCTGGAAATACAGGTTGCCCTCGTTGTCGATGGCATAGTCCTTGTTCAGGTCAAATACCAGGGAGCTGTATACCGTCTTGTCCACATACAGCAACACGGTCTGCCGGGCAATATTGGGGTAGTAGGACACGCCCAGATCCCGGCCCACGCCGGTGAAGATAGTGCTGGGCACATACAGATAGCCGCCGGACCAGAAGGGCATGGTGTCGTCCGACAGCGTCAGCACGTTTTTGTTGACTGCGGTGAAATACACCGTCTCCGCCGCCCCCGACGGGACCGGCGACAGCTGGAACACCAGCAGCAGGCACAGCAGCAGTGCCGCGAGCTTTCGTCTCATCATGTCCTCCCTTCCGCAGAAGCTCCCCTGGAAGATTGTATTTTACCACATTTCCGGCTTTTTTGTAAAGAGTCACCCCATGGCGGCAGTAGTATAGGGCTCCACGGTGACGCCGGTATAATAGTGGGTGAGGATCGTCCGGTAGTCCGCTCCCTCCTTGGCCATCTGGTTGGCGCCGTACTGGCTCATACCCACGCCGTGGCCGTAGCCAGTGACGAAGAACACCAGCTTGCCGTCCGCCGCCTCCCACTCGAAGCAGGCGGACCGCAGCCCCAGGACGCTCCGTAAAGTGCTGCCCTTCATGCTCACGCCGCCCACGTCCACCGACTCCACGCTGCCGGCGGTGTCCGTCACGGCGTTTTGCAGCCAGCCGCTGATGTCGCCGGACAGGTCCGCCTCCGGATAGGAGGTCAGGACCTTCTCCCGGAACTCCTCCGCCGTGAATTCCACACGGCTGTAATAGTTGGGGATGCTGTCCGCAGGTTCCGGCGAAGACACCGCCTGGAGATAGGGCAGGTCGCTGACCCACACTTGGCCGGAGGAGCGGGTCTGCCCGGCGGAGCAGGAGTGGAACACCGCCAGGATGGGCACGCCGCCGTACAGGATGGTCTCTCCGTCGGTCTCCCGGACGGCGGTCTCGATCTTTTCCTCATAGGCGTCCGCGTTCTCGCCCCAGTTGTTCCGGGCGTTTTCCTCCGAGATATACGCCTGGCAGCAGGTGGAGTCCGTGCAGATGTCCGCGGTGTCGCCGTGGTTGCCGCCGGTCTGCATCTTGTACAGGGTGTACGTCCGGGCTGCCACTGCCTGGGCCTTCAGAGCCTCCGGCTCAAAGGAGGCCGGCATCTCCGCCCGGACCACCCCCACCAGATACTCTCCCAGGGTCATCTCCTCCACCGCGTCCCCCGCCAGGACCTTCAGCACCATCTCTCCGTCCAGGTCCCCTGGCTGAAAAGGCTCCCGCTCCGACTCCACAGCGATGGGATCATCGGAGAAAAGCTCTGTCTGAAAGGGCACTACCACCGCCAGGGGCAGGGCAAACAGCAGCACCAGCAGCACCGCGGAGATGGCGGCGCTCTGGTGCAGATCAGAATGGCGTCTCATGGAAATTCCTCCTCTTTTGTTCCCCGTCTGCGGGCCTGTCCCTTCACTGTATGCGCCCGGAGGGCGGAAAATGAGGCCGGCATGGACAAACAGCCTTTCCCGTGGTATACTGGCTTTTGAAAATCTGTCATGATAAGGAGATCGGCTCCTATGAAGAAATACGTGCTCTGGCCCCTGCTGGCCGCCATTGGCGGTGTGGGGGCATTCCTGCTGCGGCTGCTTCAGCGCAGCACTGGGTTCGAGGTGGACACAGGCCTCCCCATCCCCGGCAATCTGTACGCCATCCTGCTGGTGGCCTGGTTCGTGGTTCTGGCGGCAGTCTGCCTGCTGGTGGCCCGGCCCCTTCTGCCTGCGGACCGAGAGGACCCACCCCTCTTTCCCACAGGCTTCTCCGTGGCTTCCCCCGGGCTGCTCACTCCGGCGGTGATGGGGCTCTTCCTGCTGACAGCCTCCGGCGTTCTGGACCTGCTCTTCGGCTTCTCCGGCGCCAGCGCCCTCACCGGCAGCGGAGAGACGGTGACCGTTTTTGTGACCGCCCAGGGCAGTCAGCTCTTCTCCGGCAGGGAGCATCTGGTGGTGGGTCTGCTGTCTCTTCTCTCGGCGGCCAGCCTGCTTCCCGCTGTGCCTGCCTGCCGCATCCGGCCGGAGGGCGGGGCGCGCAAGCCCTTTCAGAGTCCTCTGCTGCTGGTGCCTGTCTGCTGCCTGGTGGTGCGGCTGGTGCTGACCTACCGGGTGGTGTCCGTAGACCCGTCCCTTACAGATTACTACACGGAGCTGCTGGCGGTGGTGTTCCTGGCTCTGGCCTTCTACCGGCTGTCCTCCTTCGCCTTCCGGGCGGGGCGGACCCGCCGCTTCGCCGTCTATGCGGCGCTAGCCATCGCCTTCTGCCTGGCCACTCTGGCGGATCGGCCGGATCCGGCCCGGCTGCTGTTCTACCTGGGCGGCGCCGTGACGCTTTTCGGCTTCCTGCTCCAGCGGACGGCGGTACTGGCCGCGCCCTGGGACAATACCTGACAGTTTATCACAAAATCCCCGTGGCCGGGAGTGCCCGCCGCGGGGATTTTCCGTTTGTTCACAAATACCGGGGAAATCGAGAAACGGACCAGCCTTTCGGCTGGTCCGTTTCCCTATTTTTTGGAAGATTGGATGAAAAGAAGTTTTGTCTCTTGCAAGTATTAAGATACTAGAGAGTTGTTAAGCAAACCAGCATCAATTGTTACAAAAGTCTTAAATCAAATCTGAGGGTCGATTTTTTCTCCGCCCCGGAGCCCGGCAAAAAAATCCGCCAGCACCCGGCGGCAGTCCTCTCCCAGAATGCCGCCCACCAGGGCGGGCCGGTTGGGGAAGCTCTCCATAAACAGGTTGGTCACTCCGCCGCAGGCACCGAAGGCCTCGTCCCGGGCGCCGTACCAAACCCGGCGGATACGGGCATTCAGGATAGCCCCAGCGCACATGGGGCAGGGCTCCAGCGTCACGTACAGTTCGCAGTCATCCAGCCGCCAGGTGCCGAGGTGCTCGTTGGCCTGGGCAATGGCCTCCATCTCCGCATGGGAGGCGGTGGCCTGCTTCTCCTCCCGCCGGTTGCGGCCCCGGCCCACGATTTCCCCGTCCCGGACGATAACGCAGCCCACGGGCACCTCCCCCGCCGCCGCGGCCTCCGCCGCCAGCGCCAGAGCCTGGGCCATGAAGTTCTCCTGTTCTGTTGGCATGTTCTTCCTGCCTCCTTGTATGAAAGCTGGCATATTTGTCCAAACTCCCCGTAAGAATATGGATAGGAGGGACACTGCCATGAAACCTGTTTTTGCCAAGAAAGCCGCCCGCCCCGACCCGGAGCTGCTGACCCTGAAGGCCGAGCTGCTGGAGGCCCAGGGGGACCTGGCCCAGGCCTATCGCCAGTTCGACCAAGCCCTGGACCCGGAGCTGGTGGAGTCCTGCGTCTACCAGATCAGCGCCGTGAAGGCCCGGTGCAACTATCTGATCCGCGCCATCAAGGAGCGGAGTCCCGAGGCAGCGGCTGCTGCCGGGCTGGAGGGGGCGTCCACATGGACCTGAGTCAGAAGATCATCGCCGCCATCCTGGCGGGCTTCTTTCTCGTCGCTCTGATCCGGGTGTTCAGCTCCCCCTTCCGCCTGGCGCTGAAACTACTGCTGAACACCCTGTTGGGGTTTCTAGCCCTGGGGGCCGTACGGCTGACGGCGGGCCTCACCGGCATCGCCCTGGGGCTGAACCTGTGGAATGCCCTGGTGATCGCCGTCCTGGGCCTGCCGGGATTTGTGCTGCTACTGTTGGTCCAGTGGATCTTGTAGCATTACATATTGTTTTCAAACGTCAGGGCAGTTCTTCGCCCCGGGCGTCAAAATACCGGTCCACCAGGCGCCAGCCCATGTCCCCGCCTGTAAACCGCCAGATGGTCAGGGACGGCGGGGCGGGGATGGAGACGGATTCGTCCAGGCCTGCGTCCACCCGCAGCCGGACCTCCGTCAGTTTTTCCGATTCATTCCCGATGACGTAACAGGCTTCCGTGGCCGGAATAGCCCTCATGGGCTGGGTGTAGACGCCCCGCACCGGGTACGGGCCGTACATCCACACCGGATGCCCATACGCTTCATAGTCCCCATCGACATTCTGCGGGAACCGGACGATGTAACGCTCGTCCGGTTTTCTCTCGCCCAAAAACATGGCGAAGCGGTCCGGCCCATCGTCCCCCACCGCCGGCAGTCAGATGGGGCCGGTGCCCCGGTCCGCCATCTCCCAGCAGAGATAGCGAGCGATCTCCCCAGGGCTTCTGCCATAGCAGCGGCGCAGAGAATCCGCATAAGGCCGGCCGCGCAGAAGATCCAGCGCCCCCAGGCGTTTCGGCGTACAGGGCCTTCCCCCGAAAAATTCAAAATAGAACGTGAGAAATCAGGAGATAATAAGAGGTATCAAGAGAAATTCAGAGATTTATCCCGGTTAAACGAAATCCCCGTTGACATTCCCCCGCCGCCGTGGTATAAATATCCTTGCTCCGATTGTAACCCGGAGCTCTTGATTTGTAAAGCAAAGCAAAGAATTTCAATATACGGAGGAAACACCATGTCCACTTTTATGGCAAACAAGGCCAACATTGAGCGTAAGTGGTACATCCTGGACGCCGCGGGCAAGCCCCTGGGCAAGACCGCTGTCCGGGCTGCCGACCTGCTGCGCGGCAAGACCAAGCCCACTTTCACCCCCAACGCCGACTGCGGTGACTATGTCATCATCATCAACGCCGGCAAGGCTGTGCTGACCGGCAAGAAGGGCACCCAGAAGATGTACCGTACCCACTCCGGCTGGATCGGCGGCCTGAAGGAGACCCCCTACCGCATCCTGATGCAGGAGCAGCCCGAGCTGGCCATGAAGGTGGCTGTCCGCGGTATGCTGCCCAAGAACACCATCGGCAAGGAATCCCTGAAGCGGCTGCACATCTATGCGGACGCCAACTACGAGCAGCAGGCTCAGAAGCCCGTCGCTCTGGACGCGGAATAAGGAGGAGTTTGAAGTATGTATCAGTCCAAGAAGCCCTATCTGTATGGCACTGGTCGCCGGAAGTCCTCTGTGGCCCGCGTCCATCTGTTCCCCAACGGCACCGGCTCCATCACCGTCAACGGCCGGAGCATTGATGAGTATTTCGGTCTGGACACCCTGAAGATGCTGGTCCGTCAGCCTCTGGAGGCCACCGGCAACACCGGCAAGATGGATGTTGTGGCCACTGTCACCGGCGGCGGCGTGTCCGGCCAGGCCGGCGCCCTGCGGCACGGTATCGCCCGCGCCCTGCTGCTGGCCAGCGAGGACAACCGTCCCATCCTGAAGAAGGCCGGTTTCCTGACCCGCGATCCTCGTATGAAGGAGCGTAAGAAGTACGGTCTGAAAGCGGCAAGACGTGCGCCCCAGTTCTCCAAGCGTTAAAAAGTTGCTTTTTCCCCGGAAAACTTCGGTTTTCCGGGGTTTTTCTTTTCTAAAAGTTGGTGGCATGGATTCCGGTATGTCTATTTGTGCCTTGAACTATGTTGCTATATATAGTGGTTTAGATGAATTTTAGACACAATATTTGGGGCTACTTTGAGGTTACGGACCCGTTTGAGGTTACAAATGAGGTTACGGAGATTTTCGATTTTCAGAACTTTTCGAGGCAATTTGCGCACTTCTGCTCCAGTTACGAAAAGGCTTCAAAATGTTATGAAGAAATTGAAATGTGGAATTCCGGTTTTTTGAGAGATAGAATTGATTATCAAACCGTTTCATGTTGTGTTGTGATATCTTTTCCACAAGGTCAAGTGATAAAATCTCGTGTGTTTGAACCGAAGTATTGGCCGTTATGTGTGAAAAAGCAAACGCACTTCCGTGCAGGCTGTCCGCCTGTTGGAAGTGCGTTTGCTCGATGAAAAACTTGTTCTGCTTTCAGCAGCTCATATTTCAAAAGATCGAGGGAGGCCCTGCCTGCATCTGCCCCCAGGCCATAGACCACTTGCAGCTTAACGGGGTCTTTCTCCACCCGCCCGATTGGGAGCGATTCTGCGAGAAGGACTACGAGCAACTTTTTCCTTGCCTTTCCATTTCGATGATGTCCCCCACTTGCCGGTTGTAGACCTCCCATAGCCGGTTGAAGGAGCGCAGCCAAGGAATGGGACGCTACTTTCGATAATCCAGAGGCAGGGTAAGCACAAGAACGATATGGCGCTCTACCATTGCTCGAAGACAAGATACAGCAAATGTAAAGGAGATTGGCTCTGGAACTTTTCACTCTCGGCCCGTTGTCCTTGTGTCAGTCAGGTAATTTATAGTCCGGTACAAACCGCGAATTTGAGGCTTTGTTGTGCTATGGGGGGTGAACTTTACCCTCTGTTTTCTACTGTTATAATGAGGGGCAATTTTCTCCAAAGAAGGATGTGAACACCATGGAATTATACTCCCGAAGTGAGGCTGCCGCTATGCTCGGCATTACAGTTCGAAAGCTGGATGAACTGCGCGCCAGAAGATTGATAGGATACTATCAACGCTGCCCGGGCGGGAAAGTACAGTTTTCTATGGCTCACTTGGAAAAGTATCTGCAACGCATCGAGAAGTCACCAAGACCAGTTACCAAGTCAAGATGAAGAACTAAGAATACAAGTGTTGTTGGAACGGCGGGATAGTCACATCGATTAAGTGCTGAATTCCACAATGCAAAACGGCGCCTGCTCGATATTTAATTACTGAGCCGACGCCTCTTTGTAGTTCAATAGAGCTCCCACCAGTAGTCAAATACCTTACGATACTGGTTCCCTTTCTTTGGTAGACAGCGATATTTCCGGACTTTTCGATTCCCTTTCCGCTTCAGATACTGCTGCCGGTTGCTGGACTTCATATACTGAATGTGCAGACCCGAGTGAAGCAAGGTCGTTATTCTCTCATAGTCCCCTATTATATAACCCATATTCGGCGCGTAACCGCTGTGCTGAATGAGAAACAGAAGGTGATCTGAATGCCTGATACTTTGTGAACGTCGGTATTGGCGACCGGTACGACGCCCGCAGCCATTCTCCGCTTTAGTCGATTCTAGGATCTCGGCGATCCGATTGTTTAACTCTTGCTCTGTCATAGGCCTTTCTACTCTGAACGATCCGGGTGACAGGATTGACTCCGTTCCAAGACCCTCGCTGTTTTGCGTGATATTCCCGTTTGGCCTTCTTACTGCGCTTGTCCAATGGAATCAACTGCTTCACGGGAATTCGCCTCCTCTTTTCTCTGCTGTTGGCATTCGCCCCAAAGCGCACGGCATACATCCAAATAGTCTATATAGCCCAGCAACATCATCTTTTTCGGCAACTCTTCCAGAGCTGCCTGGAACCGCGCCCGATCCCGTTTCCGCACATGGCAGAAGATCACACGGTACGGAGAGTCACCCCGTACATATTCCTCGCAGAAGTGCACCCGCACCTGATGCTTGATGAAAAGCTGATCAGCCAGATAAGCATCCGTGTCCAGGAATGCGAAATAGTTATAGAACAGAGATAGCCTGTCAATGTACTGGTAGAAAAGTGTATCTCCCAATGGTGCTCTCCTTTATGACAATCTCATTACAAATGCAGAGGATCGCTTGCTATTCCAGAGTATATCGGTTATATTTTAATATTCCGTTGCGGCGGAAATCATCCTACTGAATGGAGGCGATCCATATGTCCGTGATTCGGTTTCCTGTGATCGATCCTGTGGCTACCGGAGCAAATATCTGCCGACTTCGAAAAGACCGTGGTCTGACGGTTCGAGATCTCCAGCAGTATTTCGGATTCGAGGAGCCACAGGCCATCTACAAATGGCAGCGGGGGCAGAGCCTGCCCAGTGTAGATAACCTCTATGCGCTGAGTGCCTTGCTCCAGGTCCCGATGAATGAGATCATCATCTCCACTTCTCATATTGTTCCGTTTGAGCAGCAGGCTTCCGCCTGCTGCTCAGGTCATTTTATGCTGGGATTATTTCCGGCACAGTGGGCGTGGCAGAATTTCAAAACCGCTTAGACCCTTATCCGCTTGCTCTCCACGGGCTTGCCCCGGCCCCACTGGACCGCTGCCTACCCAGGGATGAGTCGGCGACTTGAAATATAGATTAGGCGGACAGCTTCATCAGGCAGAGGTTCGGGAAGTTGTGAGAGTCCACGTCAATCAGTCCGATGCGGATATGCGTCACCTCCCGTCAGTGAGCGGTAAACACGGCTTTACTGATGCTTCCCGTCTTGAACAGGCAGAAGCACAAAAGCACTGTGTAGCCCATGCAGCCCCAGATCGCGCCGGAAATGTCCTCCGCCGTCCCGATTTCCTGTATCAGCACCGCATAGATGCCGACGACAACCATAATCAGGAACGCTTGGAAGCCCAGCGCCAAAAGGGATTTCAGATAGTTTTGGCCCATGCCGCGCCACTCCGCGTTTCCCAGCGTGGCAAGGGGGATCGGTCCCAGCGCGGTCACGGCGTATATTTCAATCATTCTCCCGTAGGTCACAAGGAAAATGCAGATGGATAGAATGTTCATCGTCAGCCCCACAACAAGGGTCTGGAACCATAAGCCCAGCAACGGCCCGATGTCCATTGCTTCAAGGCGGCTTTCCAGATCGGGGAGCAGCGTGTCAAAGTCAATGCTGGTTTCTCCGATGATTACCCCGGCGCTCTGGTTGACGACGGCTTGTGTGGCGTCGAAAACGCCCATGACGATATTCCATGTGTTCGTCACAATGAGGATGGCGAAGGCAGATTTGAACATCCAGCGGAAGAACATGGAGCTGTCGAAGTCGTGCATATTGTTTTTCTCCACGATCATCTCGATCAGCTCATAGCACATGACAAGGGCAAGGATGGCTGCCGCTACTCCAGCCCCTCCAGCGCCGCGCATCCCGCGCGCTGCTCCTTCGGCAGGGCATTCACCGCCTCGTCGAATTTTCGCCGCAGGTGCGCCCAGCAGCCAACCACCCGGATATTTTCAGGCAGCCGGTGGTAACCGGCGTAGCCATCCGCATGGAGCCAACCGGAGAAACCCTCCAGAAAGGCAGCCGCGTTCTCCGCCTTCCGGGTAGGCCGGTACTCGTACAACACAATGGGATGTTCCGCATCCCCACCTGTTCGGTACAGCCACATATAGCACTTGCTCCGAGCCGTCCGGCCCTCCAATTTCAGTACTTGCAGCGTGGTTTCATCCGCATGGAGCACCTGCCGTTGGAGGAGCCGCCTGTGCAGTTCCTCATATACCGGTTTCAACCAGTCCTCCGCCACCCGCAGCACCCAGTTGCTCATGGTCTGCCGGCTCAACTGCACGCCTGCCCGGTTCCACTCCTTCTCCTGCCGGTACAATGGTACGTGCATCACAAATTTCTGCACCATGATGTGGGCAACCGCCTCCGGAGAGGCATAGCTGTCGGGGATCAGAGCAGGAAGTCTTTCCGCCTTGCGGATCGGCGTCTCTGTTCCTTCCTCCTTGCATTTTGGGCAGGCATAGGTGAAATAAACGTCTTCCCGGATCTTCACCTGGGCCGGGATCATCACCAATGTGCGCCGGACGTCTTTTCCAATCTCCATCATGGTTGTGCCGCACACAGGACAGTCCAGCTCGTTCTCTGGGATGCGGTGTTCCACCACCTCAACCGGTACATTGTCTGGCAGGACCTCCTCCAGTCTGGAGGAACGCCGGGTATGGGCAGCCACCTTCGTCTCCTTGGACCTCCGTTTGGACACCCAGGCCTCCGTCTCGTCAAACATGAGGCTCAATTGGCCCATCAGCTCTTCTTCCAGCCGCTCCGAAGACGAACCATAGAGTTTCTTCCTGCTCAGGCGCACCTGTTCCAGGAGCCAGTCCAATTTCTGGCTCAACTCGTCTCTTTCCGCTTTCAGAGACTCATATTCCGCCCGTGAAATGGTTACCATTTCCGAGGTGCTTGTCTCATGAATTCTTTCATTTTTCATGAATAAATTATACCATATTTGAACTAAAAAGTCCAGCATTTCCAGTACTTTCAGCCGCTTTCCCCGCCTAAATGATACGCAGACCATCTATCGGGCGATGTGCCTTTGGCTGCTCCACCTTCAGCCCCTCCATCAGCCAGCGGTACTGCTGCGGTGTCAACTGCCGTACCTCATTTTCTGTTCGCGGCCATTGGTACGCGCCCTGTTCCAGCCGCTTATACAGCAGGATGAATCCATCCTGCTCCCAGTAGAGTCCCTTGATGCGGTCCCGCCGTCTTCCGCAGAACAGAAACAGCGTGTTGGTGAATGGGTCTAACTGAAACTGCTGCTGCACCATAGCCGCCAACCCATCGATCCCTTTCCGCAGATCCGTATAACCGCAGGCGATATATACTCTGTCTGCTCCGGTGAAATCACTCAGCATGATTTCAGTACCTGGCAGATTGCCCTCACTACAGCTGCATCCGCACCTGAATAGATGTCTGCTTTCCCTTTTCCGATCTGGATGCTGGCTGCCACTCCACCCACTGTCTGTCGCTCAGGCAGCGATGGGAGTTCTACAAAAGTTGCTGGTGGCTGCGGTGCCGAAACTGCGGGCACAAGTTCCGCGGCTGCCGACGAAAGGATTTCCTTTTCCCAGCGGTAGTAGGTCTTTGTCGATATATTGTGTTCCGCGCACCATCCCCTTACGCTCATGCCGCTGCTGCGGCAGTCTATGATCTGCATCTTCCAATGCTCTAACTTTGCCTGCCGTTTTAATTCACACGCCCCCATCTTTCCCGGCTCCTCCCTAAATGAGAATTCTCGAGAAGTCCTGAGACTTCTCGAGAATTAGTATCTCATATCTTCTTCAGCTTTTTAATCCGCCCTCAGCCTTGACGCTGTTATGAAATGACTTTTGTCAAGTAGAAAATTCCTGCCAAAAGCAAAATGTTTGTCCGAGGGCATGTGAGAAGAGCCAAGGCAATTAGAATTCCGGCATTGGCCACTCTGTTATACGTGGATTGGCTACCACAGGTCAATGGTTCGTGCCTGGAGCTCTACCGTCTTACGGCGTGGATCACAAATATTGTGCCATCAAAGCGTCAAATCGTAGATAGCTGAACCTTGTCATTCGCTTGGCTCCTCACAAATGCCCTCGAATGTGGGCAAACTGGTGGTATCCATTCCTTGAATACCACAAATTGCGGATTGAGACTGGGTCAAGGGCGAAGCCGCGTCAGCGGTGTGAAACACCCTTGACGCAGGAATCAAGTCGCAATATCATCTTCAAAGGAATAGATGCTACACTGCCCGGGAGATGTGATTGGTCATCATTCCCCAAACGAAACATGATAGCTCTCTGGCAATAGCTGTTTTGGCAACATTCTTCTTGGATCGAATTGCGATTTTATAGAACTTTCTATGTAACCGTTCATTCGCTTTGTCGGCGTACGCAATTATCTCGGGTGAGTTACCACCTTGTTTGTCCTTCATTACTTTGCTCTTTTTTCCAACAACCCCTCGGCTATAGCTGTTCGCAGACTCCACCAAGAGAGTCCTCAGATGAGAATTCCCCGCTTTTGTAATGTTTGTATGGATCACCTTTTCTCCACTGGACGATTCTCCTGGGACAAGTCCCAAGTAGGCGGAAAAGTGTTGAGCAGTCCGAAAACGGTGGAAATCGCCGACTTCAACAAGCAGAGGAAGCGCAGTATGGGTAGAGACGCCCTTGAAGCAGCAGAGCTTCCGAACATTCTCTTCATACCGTTTCTGATGAGCCAGTTCCTCAATCCGGGCATCATATACAGCAATCTTCTCATCCAACGTATAGTAGAGAGCCAAGTATTCTTGTAAGGTTTCCTTGTAGAGCGCATTTTCAAATACGAGAGAGTCAAGCCACTTGAAATAGGCCTGAGTCCAACGGCTCTTCCCTTCATAATGGAATCCATGGCGGGTGCAGAACGAAATAATCTGTTGCTTCGTTCGCTTCAGATCAGCCTTCACATCATCCCGCATTCGAATATACTCTTTGATGGCATCGTCCTCGGCCGTCGGAACATATACCGGGCTGTACAGGTTGAAGGCCAGACACTTAGCAATATTTTTTGCATCGCGCTTATCGGTCTTAATCGATTTACCCTTTTGCTGGGGCATAGTAGACGGAGCCAAGATAATGCATGCTACCCCGTGTTTGGCGAGTTGGTGATAAAGGGAATATCCAAGGCAGCCTGCCTCGTAACCACAAATAAAATCGCAATTTCCGCCACGCGTCGAACGAACACGCTCCATGTATTTTAGTATCTCATGGTAGTCTGGCTTCACATTTACGACAGCAAATGCGTCGTCCGAATCTACGGTATAGCAACAAAGTGTGTAATTTGTGGTGTGGACATCCATCCCGATATAGATTATACTTGTCATGATGACTCCTCCTTGTATGTGGTAAGTCTGGTTACTTTAGGTGCGCTCCTAAAGTATGGCAGGCTAATCCACGCTTTACAAGTGCAGGGGTCATTTCATATTGTCTTACCATTTGAGGGTCCCGCCGCGGGGCGCCGGAGCGGAAAGCCCGTGGGCCACAGCGGTCCCATGGGCTTTCTCGCGTCCTTCCCCGCTGTCCGGCAGCCTGTTCGGAAATCCAGCGCCTTTGGCATCCGTGCGGCAAGGCAAGCCAGGCTGGTCTGCCGCATCGGGAGCCGCAGAGTTAGGGAACGAGAGGTCCCCCCCCTTTTATGGTCTTCGCCGCACATAGTATTCTGTCGGATCTGCCCGCGTCGGCCGCAATTGCGGGCACACCCTCCAGCGGCTCTGAACGCTCAGTCCCGCTGCGTCGAGCGGATACAGATTATGCGGACAATTTTTCCTATTTGGGGAAGCGGCTGTGCAAATCTTCTATTTTCCTGATACACTGATCTTTTGTAATCAGCCCCATAAGCGTATCCATATATTCGTTGCTTATAAACGAAAAGATATCTATCTCACTTGCCGTCGGGCAAGCTGGCAGGGATGACCTACGTGCATTGTCCACCAGGTCTGCTTTTATCTGGTGCCTTTGGGCGGCAGATATCAAAGTCTTCTGCACTGTTTCGCTGTCATATGCAGGGAACAGCAGATTCTCCGCAGTTAGAGACGCGCCTTGCTCTCCGCTCATGAAAGACACGAACTTCCAAGCAGCCTCAGGGTATTTTGTGTATCGGTATATGCATATGGGAATAATTATTTTTATATTGTTCCCGCTCTTTTCCTCCGGCCAAAACGGCTGCGAAACAACGCCCCAGTCAAAATCAAGCTTTCCGTCTTTCTGCTTGTCAAGCAATAATGGGGCGTAACTGCTGCTGGTGATGAACATCCCATAATTCCCTGTTTCAAATACGTTTTGCTGAAAATTTTGCTCATAGCTTTGTGCGAAGGAAATCGTCGTCCCTTCCGCAAGCAGTTGTTCCATCAAGTCCAGACTATGGCCGAATTGCTGCATATCCCCACCTATCAGAGAAGACAGACCGGGGATCGTCATTCTGAGAAGATCATTCCCGTCAGGTAAAAGAAGGATTGCCTTTTTCTCACTCATTCCAAGTTCTTTTAATTTTTGGTTCATAGCAAATCCTATTTCCTGAAACTCGTGCCATGTAATATTCTGTGTCGGATAAGGAATGCCTGTTATGTCGAAAACATCTCTGTTGTAATACAAAAAGTACTTCTCCACCCTGTAGGGCATAGCATAATGGGTATTGTCAGTAGTGCTTTTTAAATTTTCATATCCTATCAGACTCTCAGGAGATATCCCGCTTTGTGAAACAAGAAAATCTAAAGGTTTCAGAACACCTTCATCGGCCAAATTCCCCAATTGTGAAATCTCTTTAATGAAAATGACATCAACCGGTTGTTGCCCGCTCATGAGTGCTTCCAAATTAGCCGAATAGACAGGCGCAGGAAACGATACGGTCTCTATTTTAATATCGGGATATTGTTTCATAAACTCTTCAAAGAGCATTTGGTCATATTCCGCAGCTGCATCAGCGGCAACGGCAACCCTCAATGTTGTAGCAAGTTCCGCCTCTTCAGAATCTTTCGCTCCTTTTCGGAAAGCAAATGTAAGCATCATTGCGAATAAGCTTAAGCCAATCAAGGCAACCCCTATAAAACGACGCTTCATATTCCGTTTCTCCTGTCAGTTGTTACGCTGATTTTGAATTCTTTTTCGGTATTCCCCAGGAGCTATTCCACAAACGCGTTTAAAAAGGCGATTAAAATAAAACTGATCGGGATACCCTACGGTCTCTGCGATGGCAGAAAGCTTTTGGGAAGAATTGGCCAGCAGACGTTTGGCTTGCTCTATTCGAACATTCGTCAAATATTCAGAATAGCTCATGCCGAGATGTTTGCGCATCAGAGAGCTCAGATAGGAAGGGTCAAGATGAACGCGCATTGCTATGTCTGTAAGCGACAATTTCAAAGAATAGTTTTCATCTATGATCTCCTTTGCCTTGAAAACAACATCCTGATAATCTTTTTTTATTTCATTTCTTACGTAGTTTTGAAGATCCTCCCGCAAATTATCTATCCAAGAAAGTGCTTGTTCAACATTTTTAATCGTCAAAAATTCTGTGTATGTTCTCCAGCTCTGCAAAAGTATATCATGCGTTGACATACTGTAGTGGTCAAACACCTCTCTTACGCAAGTAAACACTTCTATGAGAATAAACAATATCGTTTCCTTTGAATGCCCTGACTTTAAAAGGTTCTCTTTGATTACTTTTAAGCTGGAGGCTATCTCATCTTCCCTCAACACGCTTAATGCATGTTTTAACTGTTGTTTTGCCTCAATTATTTCGTTGCAATCTCCCAAAATGAACCCTTTTTGAATGGGTATTGGACAGTTTCGCCAGTCAATAATTTCATCATTTTTCAAAAAGTAATGGCTCTTTACAGCTTCGACCGCCTGATGGCAAGCTTTTCGAATGCCGTCCAGCGTAGTTTTCCCCCGGCCTATACCAACCGTGCAGTCCAAGTTTAGGTATTGCCAAAGCATTTTATGTAGCCGTCTTGCAGTTAACGCAACCAATTCTTCCTCTTTTCCATTTTTCATATCTTTTTGTGCCGCAATAATAACATAGAATTCCCCGGTTTTTCCTTCTACGCAGTAGGCGTCAAAGCAATCATTGGAGATCTCTGTGATGACATTTATGATGCCATAATTTAAGGTGTAATACTCTTCCTCTGTACTCTCTTCAAAAATCAAAATGTTATTAATTTTGATAAAGAGGCAATACATTGAGTCTGTATCCAAATGAATGCCGCTTTGCTTTAACTGCTTGATCATCTCTTCTTCCGTAAAAAAATAGTTAGAAATAATATTGCGTATTACCTTTGACTGCAATGCGGAAACACCTCCAACAGTCTCATTTTCACATGAGGAGTCCGCAGATGTGATCGTTTTTCGCACTTCATCCAGGCAGGACAGCAGCATATGGACGTCCAATTCCAATTTCAAGAAGTAGTCAACGGCCCCAAGTTTCATTGCTCCTTTGACTAATTCAAAGTCATCATAGCTGCTCAGAACCAAAAAAGCCACGGAAAATCCCTCTTCATTTTTCAGCGTTTTGATAAGGGTTAGTCCGTCCATTACAGGCATTTTCATGTCCGTAATAATAATATGCGGTTGCTCTCTATGCACGATCTCAATGGCTTGCTGTCCATTAGCTGCCTCCCCTACAAGCCTGTAACCATATTGCTCCCAGGCAATGAGAGTCTTCAATCCAATGCGAACCGTAGCATCATCATCCACAATGAGTATCTTTAACAAATTCATCATGTTGAGTCCTCCTTGTAATCAAGAGGGAGCAAAACGGTTGCACAAGTCCCTCCTTCCGCGCGGTTACTTATAGTGACACCATAGCGACTTCCGTAGCGGAGTCGGATTCTTTGTGCAACATTTTTAATGCCCATGCCATTTTCCTGGTGAAAAATCCCGGAAGAATCATTCAGCATAGCTTGTATATATGCCAGGCGGTCTGGTTCAATCCCCACACCGTCATCCAATATGCGGATCCGCAGATCCGTTTTATGTGTATCACAGATAATTAAAATCTCTCCGCCCTGAGGAAGATCTGCCAAGCCATGGATAATCGCATTTTCAACCAAAGGCTGCAGCGTAAATTTCAATATTTTCTGCTGTAGCAAAGATTCATCCTCTATAGACCACTCGCTCCGTATTTTCCCCTTGAATCTAATATTTTGGATATACAAGTAACTGTCTAACAAGTCAAGCTCTTGCTTTAGCGGAATCCATTCCGCCGTAACGGTTTGATTTGCCCTGATCAGTTTGCCCAAAGCATCGACCATAGCAGAAATATTATACGCACTCTGCATCGAGGCCATAATTTTAATAGAGTTCAATGTGTTATATAAAAAGTGCGGGTTTATTTGCGCTTGAAGGACCCGAACTTCCAACCGCCGCTTTTCGGTTTCTCTTTCTTTTTGTTCTTGCAGCAGACGCTGTATGTCTTCACTCATTTTTAATATATGCCGGTTTAATTCTCCAAGTTCGCTATTGTCATCAATCTCTTGCAGATGAGTAAAATCACCTTTTGAAATTTTATTAACATTTTTCGTGATCTGTTTAATTGGATGGTTGAGATTTACGGACAAAAATGTAGAAAGCATCGCAGTAACTCCAACCACAATCGCCAATAATACTATCGTTGAAGTAGTAAGTAGATGAACCTGATTATTGATTAACTGCTTAGAAACAAGTCCCCTCAGTGTAAGTCTGTTCGCATTGTCAATTACCGTGAGCGGTAAATATTCAGAATTTTGGTTTTTGCTGGATAACATTGTCAGTACTTTTATCTCGTCACCTTCGCACCCAGCTAAAGCCAAAATTTGCCCATTTTCTGTAAAGAGCGCAGCATAGTTGTCAGAATCCTCCGTAAAATATTTAAACGCATCTAAAAAAAGTTTTCGGAAAAAATGATCATTAAGTGGCCGATCGTCTGCCGGCTTTCCAAACTGATAATCGGATGGCAATACATGATGACCCTCTTATTATCAGTAAGCGGTGTGATATTCTCCATCACTCCACTCCAATAGTCTTCGGAAAAACGGTTAATAAATGTTTTTAAATATGTGTAATCGATCAAAGACGCCTCTGCGCCATCTCTTATATCCAGCCCATTATTCCCAATGATAAATAGCGATAACATGTCCTTAGCAATCGGACGATATGATGTTTGCGAGCGCAATTCCTTGATGGCCAGAGCTTTATCTTCACTGTAGGAGGCAGCTTCTGAAGCAGTTAGATTCAACAGCTGCTGGATCTGGGTGTTCTGGGAAACCCAATAAAAGAACATATCTACTTGTTGGATTTTTTCAGAAGTACGTTCAGAAATATCCAATAGGGACAATTGGTTTTCGCTGATAATCGAGGCTTTAAGGTCGCGATTATTTCGATAAAATGTAACCCCTGCTGTCAAAAGTGCCGGGATCAATGACACCAGAATAAAGCTAACCACCAATTTTTTGAGCAAGGTCTGCCGTCTCATCTCATGCACCGCTCCTATATAGTTTACTAATAAGGGAATACAGAATCGCGTTTTTACAGCAGAGAAGTACCTCTCAGACAATGCTGAATATTCTTCTATCCTGCTCCGTCCTTTGCCTTGGTATCTATCACACAGATGTTGCGACACTTGCGGTTTACATGCTTTCGTTCTTTTCCGTACTGTTTGTCAAATCGTAATAATACTAAACTAATATGTCCCAATTCATTTCGTATTCAGGGCGATGCCAAACCTTGTACTTACAAGGGCCGAAACTGCGCAGGAACACAAAACGGAATTGGGAAACTAATATTAAAAACATCAGGATTTTTTGCAGTATGCTTCAAATCTATAGTTTCAATATCACGAGTCTCTTTTATCTAATATTGACTGTCTCACTATTCAAGTGATCAGAACTGTAAACAAGGGCGTATAAAAACACATCCGGATAACGCAGGAATTAAAATGGGCTCTCCGAAATTTTGTGGTAACTCTTTCTCGCATCGCCGGGCACACAATATCGAATATATGGTGCTCGCCCTTCCCGGGGATTTTGAGGCTGCCCACGCAGATGTGTACAAGCCTCCGTATCCCTTCTGCCGCAGGGATTTTGCGGGATTTTGAGGTGCGCGTCCGAAGTTCGGATCTCCCGTAAATCTACACAGATATGGATAAGTCTCGACGCAAATGGTGTAAGAAGCGGTGTATGGAAAATGTCCGGTTTTGATCCTGTCACAGGTTGGCTGCGATCTGATCAAAGGCGTGCTTGACGGAGTTGTAGTCCGTGTGGGTGTAGACATCCAGGGTGACGCTGGCGCTGGAGTGTCCCATGAGGTACTGCAAACTCTTGATGTCGATGCCCGCCCGCTGCAGATTCGTACAGAAGGTATGCCGCAGCACATGGGGCGTGACCACGGGAAAGTCCTCCCCCAGGGCCCACCGGTGTTTCCGCTGGAGAAGACGCATGTAGTTCTCCAGATGCATGGCCACCTTTGGCCTGCCGTCCTTATCCAGGAACAGGAAGCCGCTGCACCCGTCCACCACCATCTCTGTCTTGGGCGGCGTCCGATCCTTCAGCACCCGCTTGAGGGCCATGTAGACCATGTCCGTCATGGGGATGGTGCGGATCCCACTCTTGGTTTTGGGGCTGGTGATGAAATAGGGCCGGTTGGCTGTTCGGCACAGCTGGCGCCTCACATAGAGACAGCGGCGGGTAAAATCCAGATCCGCCTTGGTGAGGCCGTACAGTTCGCTGACCCGCAGCCCGGTGCCCAGCAGGATCACGATGTCGTCGTAATAGCTCCCGCCGCCGTACTCCTGGAAAAACTGGAGATACAGGTCCTGCTGCTCCCGGGTGAGGGCCGTCCGCACAAAGGCATCCTTGGGGATCACGTCCGAGAGCTTGAATTTGAACGGGTTCTTGCGGATCATGTCATCGTCCACAGCCATTTCAAAGGCGGGGCGGACCACGCACTGCACCGTGCTGATGGTGCTCTGTTTGTACCCCCGGTCGTGGAGGGAGACGAACCAGGCCTTGGCGTCGGAGGGCTTGATCTGCCGGATCTGCTTTTGGCTGAAGGGGTCCTTCCGCATACGGTTGATGACCGTATCATAGGCGCGATAGGAGTTTTCCTTCAGGGTGCGCTTCAGATCCATATACCGGGTGACAAGTTCGAGTACTGTCATCTCCCCGGCGGCATAGTCGATCCCGTCCGCCAGGTCCCTCTGGATCTCGGCCTCCTTCCGGCGCAGCTCCTCCAGTGACCTGGCATAGATGTATCTGCGCTGCTTTCGGGTGTCGGTATAGCGAAACATATAGAGACCGTCTTTCCGGTGGCTCTCGCCTGTTTTCAGAATACGGCCTCTCTGATCCCGGCGCTTTTCGGACAAGTTTTGATCCTCCTTTCTCGAAAAGCGCTCGATAGGCTGTATCTTATTTTACCATACAACCTTGGAATTTACCACCTATATGGAATAGGCAGTCTCCAAATATTTCTCCAGCGCTTTTCGTTTGATCAGCCGTTTACTTCCATTCCAGAGCACGAAGGGACAGCTTTCCTCGTTGGTCAGATCCCGGAGCTTGTTGATGCCGATGCCGAAGTAGGCCGCGGCCTCCTCCAGGGTCAGGTTGGCCTTCTCCCAGACTGGAACCATCTCAGCCATCCCCATCACCGCCGCTCTCTGATCCCAATGACGGTAATGACGGTATTTCCTCCGCGGGGGCGGAATCGTCATCATCGTCATCACCGTCATGCTCCTCATCTTCCTCCTCGTCCTCCGTGCGCAGGAAGGTGAGCTGCCGGCTCTCCGGTCTCCGGGACTTCCAGTATTCGATGCCCTTCTCCTCCTTGAGCCGGCGGGTGAGGGCGTTGAGCTTCCGGGTCAGCGTGTTGGCCCGGTAAGGGAGCTCCGGGTCCAGCCGGCGCAGCCGCTCCAGCAGCTCCGTGGCTGTCCCCTGCCACCCCCCGCCGATCACTTGGTCGATGAGATCCAGCAGCGGCTCAGGCGGCTCCGCGATCTCCGCCTCCCGGCTCACCACCGTCCACAGGCAGCGCTGCGGGTCAAAGTCCAGGATCATCCGCTGTCCCGGCAGATCCTTCCCGGTCTGGTCCAGAATCACACGGCCCTTTTCCCGGTACAGCAGGAAGGCCCCGTCCGCCGCCCCCAGCAGGCCGTTTGTGCCGCTGATCCGGTCAAAGGAGTTCTCGCTCTCCGTGTTCTTCCGGGTGTGGTGGACCAGGATCGGCGCCACGTCGTGGATGTCGGTAAATTCCTTGAAGGGGCGGATCTCCTCATAGTCGCTCTGGTATCCGTATGTATCCTGGCATTGGCTTTGCTCCTGACGGCCTGCGGCCCGGCGCCGTCTGACAGCGCAGTCTCCACCGGCGATTCCGCCAGCGGAGATCACGCCTTCGACTATGGCGGTGACGTGACGCTGCGCATCCTCTCCGGCTCGGAGAACCAGGAGCCGGAGGGCATCCTGGATGACTTCGCCCGGGAACGGGGCGTGAACATCGAGATGGAGTACCAGGGCTCCCTGGATATCATGCGGACCCTCCAGGGGGAAACGGTGGACTATGATGCGGTGTGGCCGGCCAGCAGCCTGTGGCTCACCGCCGGAGACACCCAGTACCGGGTAAAGCACGCCCAGTCCATTTCCATCACCCCGGTGGTATTCGGAATCCGCCAGGGGTTAGCCGAGGAGCTGGGTTTCGTGGGCACGGAGGTGTCGGTCAGCGACTTGCTCTCCGCCATCCAGGCGGGGGAGCTGGAGTTCTGCATGACCTCCGCCACCCAGTCCAACTCCGGGTGCAGTGCCTACATCGGCTTCCTCTACGCCCTGCTGGGCAATCCGGATGTGATCACGTCGGAGAACCTCCAGACCCCGGGCCTGGCGGAGCAGATCACCCAGCTGCTCTCCGGCGTGGATCGATCCTCCGGAAGCTCTGACTGGCTGAAGGACCTGTTCCTCACCGGTGGCTACGACGCCATGGTGAACTATGAGTGCCTCGTCATCAGCGCCAACCAGGAGCTGGAGGCGCGGGGGGAGGAGACGCTGTACGCCGTCTACCCCTACGACGGTCTGTCCATTGCCGACTCCCCTTTAGGCTATGTGGACAACGGGGACGCCGAGAAGGAACAGGCCTTTCTGGATTTACAGGAGTATCTCCTGTCCGACGAGGTGCAAAACGAGATCCAGCGCACCGGCCGCCGCACCGGTTACGAGGGGGTGTCGGCGGAGAACGCCGACGTGTTCCGCGCCGACTGGGGCGTCCAGCCGGACCGGGTGCTCTCCCCCATCCGGATGCCCTCCACCGATGTGCTCATGGAGTGTCTGGATCTGTACCAGACGCAGTTCCGCAAGCCCTCCCTCACGGTCTACTGTCTGGACTACTCCGGCAGCATGGAGGGGACTGGCCGGGAACAGATGGTGGAGGCCATGAGCCAGATCCTGATTCAGGAAAACGCGGAGCAAAATCTGCTCCAGGCTTCGGAACACGAGGTCAATATCCTCATCCCCTTTGAGGGCTACCCCCGGGACGTCTACACCGCCGTTGGGAACGGAGAGGAGCTGGAAGCCCTCTATACTCAGGTGGAGGCGGAGGAGGCCGTGGGCGGCACCGACATCTATTATGCCGCCATGGAGGGCCTGCGGCAGCTGAAAAACTACGACCTGAGCCAGTACACCCCTGCCATCATCCTGCTGACGGACGGGGTGTCTGACGGGAGTTTTTCCGACTTCCGGGACGGCTACGAGGCCTTCGGGGCGGATGTGCCGGTGTTCTCCATCATGTTCGGCTCCGCCGATCCCACCCAGCTGGAGGAGCTGGCGGAACTGACCCACGCCCGGGTCTTCGACGGGCGGGAGGACCTGATCGGGGCCTTCCGCAGCGTGAAGGGGTACAACTGAGATGAAGAAAGGACAGCTACGGCAACTGGTGCTGTCGCTGGGCGTGGGAATTGCAGTCTTTTTGGTTCTGGCCCTGGGCCTGCGCTGGAATTTCCTGTTCAGCGCCGCGCTGGGGGTGGGAATTTATCTGGGCCTTTGGTTTCTGCTGACCCCCAGGGCGGACCCCATCACCCTCTATTTCGCCCAGCGGCCAGACGGCGGCGAGATGCAGGCCCTGATGGAGGAGGCGGAGCGGGATCTGAAGGCCATCCGGTCGGCCGCCGGCCGCATTACGGACGTCCGGACCCATGAGGACGCCCTGGCCCTCACGGAGACGGGGGATCGCCTCTACTGCTATCTTCGGGAGCATCCGGAGAAGATTTCGTCGGCCAACCGCTTCCTCATCTACTATCTGGACACGGTGGGCCGGATCCTGGGGCAGTATGTGAACTTCCAGGATGCCGGGCTGGGGACTTCCGAGGTGCGGGAGTTTCAGCGGAAGGTGCGGGCCATTTTGCCAAAACTGAAGACCGGATTTGAGGAACAGCTCAGCCAGCTGATGGCCTCGGAGCGGTTTGACGCGGAGGCGGACATGAAGGTCATGGAGGGCCTGCTGAACACGGAGGGATTCCAATGGGAAGCAAATCAAAATGGATCGGTCTGATCATCCTGCTGGTTGTCATCGGGGCGGCGGCGGTCTATCTGCTGCTGGGCGGCGGCCCCCGGCCGGAGCCAACCGTTCTGCGGGGCTATGTGGGGGGGAGAGAAGATCGGCCTGCTGGAGGACGAGGCGGTACAGGATGTCCTGGAGCGGGACTACGGGCTCACCCTGGACTATGCCAAGGCGGGCTCCCTGGACATGGTCACGGCGGACCATGAGGGCCGGGATTTTCTCTTTCCCTCCAGCCAGACCGCCCTGGAGTACTACCAGCAGCTCTACGGCGCGCCGGGCAAGAGCCAGATCGTATTCAACACCCCCATCGTCCTCTACACCCACCGTCCCATTCTGGAGGCGTTCCAGAAACGGGGACTGGTGACGGAGCGGGACGGGGTCTACTATATGCATATGGCCGGTCTGGTGGCGGAGATCGAGGCGGGTACCGCCTGGGCGGATCTGGGGCTGCCGGAGCTCTACGGTACGGTGGCGGTGAGCACCACCGACCCTGTGCGCTCCAACTCCGGGAATATGTTCGCGGGGCTGCTGGCCAATGTGCTGTGCGGCGGGGTGGCGGATGCGGACAGCGTGGAGACTGTGCTGCCCCGCCTGAAGGCCATCTTCGAGAAGCTGGGCTATATGGAGGCGTCTTCCTCCGACCTGTTTGACCAGTTCCTCAAAACCGGCATGGGGGCCAAGCCTGTGATCGCCGGCTATGAGAACCAGCTGCTGGAGTTCGCCGTGGAGAACCCGGAGGACTGGGCGCAGTTGAAGGATGACATCGTGCTGATCTACCCCACCCCCACCGTCTGGTCCTCCCATATCTACATCGCGCTGGACGAGGCGGGGGAGGCGGGCATCGACGCCCTGCTGGACGAGGAGGTCCAGCGCCTGGCCTGGGAAAATCACGGCTTCCGCACCGAGGTATCCGGCACGGACGCCGACGAAAACCACTTCGGCGTCCCTCACCTGGCCGCGGAGATCACCCAGGTGGCCGCCATGCCCAGCTACGCCGCCATGGAGAAGATCATCGCCGCTCTGTCGTAAACGTAAATTTTACCGCAGGGCTGGATAAATGCGCTGTGCAAAGGGAGGCATTTTCACAGATGGATGGGCTCATCGTCTATGGCAGCAAATACGGCACGACCCGCCGGTATGCGGAGGAGCTCTCCCGGCTCACCGGCCTGCCCGCCATCCCCTGTGGGGAATTCCACAGGCTGGCTGAGGGGAGTATCCTTGTCTATCTTGGGGCGCTCTATGCCGGCGGGGTGCTGGGGCTCAAGCAGGCAATGAAAGGACTTTCCCTCGGGGATGGCCAGCGGCTGATCGTGGCCACTGTGGGTCTGGCTGACCCCCAAATTCCTCAGAACCGGGCGCATATCCTCGCATCCCTGAAACGGCAGATGTCTCCAGAACTTTTCTCTCAGGCAGTTTTCTTCCACCTCCGGGGCGGCATTGACTATGCCGTTTTGTCCCCTCGCCATCGGGCCATGATGGCCGCCATGTGCTTCTCTCTGCGGAGGAAACCGGCGCGGCAGAGGTCCTGTGAGGACCAGGCACTGCTGGAGACTTACGGGAAACAGATGGACTTTACGGATCTCTCTGCGCTGGCTCCCATCGCCGGTGAAATCCTGCGCGGATAAGATATGCCGGGAAAGAAGTGCCTTCGACCAGAGCGGCCGATGATCGTCTGATCGCGTACAGGGGTCAGTGATCCAAACCCGTTAGCAGCTATCCTCAAAATGGCGTTGAGTGATTTTCAGATACTTACAGTCTGAAGAATTTACGACCAGAGTTCTTGTGGTCACGACTGAAAAGTGGATACATAAACATGATCAGCCCGCCGGTTCTTTTCGGAACCGGCGGGCTGATATTCTGCCTATCAAGCGCTGAATTGGTGTAGATTTGGTGTAAATCGGGGACACCAGCCACAGAATATCCAGCGGTATCAAGGGTCAGCGGCTATTTTTTAGTACATGCCGCCCTTATCCCTGGTCAAGGGCTGTTCATCCCGCAGCAGCCTTGCATCGATGCCCAGAGAGGCACAAGTGTCCTGGCAAGTTCTCTTGTTCAAGCGGACTTAAAGACGCTCAAATAATTTGCATATATAGAAGGGTCCTCTGAATATATTCATCATTTTCAAACATTGCAGATAGCCTTCCCTTTGCGTGTCCCCGTCGCTATGCGGTCAGGAACACGCAAAGGGAGCAATAGCCATTCAAATAAACAATTAACTCAAGACCTGTTTAATTGCAGGCAGTCAATCCACAACTCTCATTAATCGCTTCAAAAATCAATTTGCCAACTGCAGCTCCGCCATCCAGTAGCCCCACACTTTTCTCTCCATAATATGCAGCTCTCCCCCAAACCGCTTTCATTGCTCGCGTCTCCTCAAATCCAGCGGCGGCTGCTCTCATGGCTGCTTCAAATGCGACTTTCGGGGCATCCTTCGAATGATCTTCCAACACTTTTACCGCCGGAACCATTGCATCCAGGATCGTTTTTTCTCCCGGTTTCGAACCGGCCTTATTCATAATACTGTCAGTTCCCGCTCTCATCGCATCCGCCAATTCTACCAGATCAAATGTTTCTTTGCCATTGAGTGCAGCCGCCATTCCTTTCATGAAGAAGGAGAGAATGGTTCCAAGGCTGCTGGGGGCATCCCTGTTAAATACATCTGCGGCTAAACCAAGGACTTTTCCCACGTCTTTTTCCTCAGTCTCTCTGACAGATCTCAATGCCCCCTGAAATCCAGTTTTTACAGAAATGCCCAGATCTCCATCTCCCATCTTTTGATCCAGTTCGGTCAGCAGCTCAACATTTCCGGAAATTTTCTCAAATATGTTTTCGAATGCAACTTCTAATGAATGAACGTTCATATCTTCTTCCGCTTCTTTCTACTTATTATGATTGGTATAAAAGGGTGTATCCGCCGGATCATACAATAAGCCTTCCAGCTCATCGTCCAATCTGCAAATAGTAATGGAAATACCAGCCATCTCCATGGAGGTTGCATACTCTCCAATATGCGGCATTAGCACATGGACTCCAATCTCTTTTAGCATCTGAGCAGCTTTGCGGTAGATAATAAACTGTTCTTCAAGAGGAGTTGCCCCCAATCCGTTGATCATGAGCGAAACCTCATCATTTCGATTCAGCGGCATATCTTCTAAAATCTTACCCATGATGATTTCTGTTATTTTATCTGCGGTCATCATTTTACGGACCTCAAGACCTTTCTCCCCATGAATACCCATACCGAACTCTATCTCATCATCAGCAATAAAAAATGTGGGTTTTCCAACTTCCGGTATTACGCAGGAAGAGAGCGCGATTCCCATCGTACGTGTATTTTCCACAGCCTTGCTGGCCACCCTGGAGACCTCTTCGAGCGGCATCATACGATTTGCTGCTGCGCCTGCCATTTTATACGCGAAAAGTAATCCCGCAACTCCGCGTCTTCTTGCCTCTTCCCCCTTTGGGGCCGATGCAATATCATCAGAAACACGAACGCTTTTTACCCTGATATTGTCTGCTTCTGCATCCTCACAGGCCTGATTGAAGTTCATCTTATCTCCGCCATAATTTCCATACAAGCAGAGAACGCCAGCTCCGAAGTCACATGCGCGAATAGCTGTTAGTATTGCCTGGTAGGACGGTGAAGTAAAAACATTCCCAATGGCACAGCCATCGGCCATTCCGTCACCAACATATCCTAAAAATACCGGCAGATGTCCCGATCCGCCCCCTGTGACGATGCCTACTTTTCCTTTCTTATGGGGATATTTTGAGAGAATAACTCTGTTGTTCTCTTCCGAAATCTTTAACTTATCCGGATAAGCTAAAAGAATACCCTCTATGGTTTCCTTCACGAAGTCAGAAGGGGAATTCATGATTTTTTTCATGGCCGTTATCTCCTATAATAATCAACAATTAAAACCGGCTTGTGTCAAACATTCAGAAAAGCTGTGTTCACAAGTCATACGGCTTCATATGTACCTGACTTGTAGCAAGATAGTCAGAATCTATCCTCCAGCAGATACTGTAAGGTCATCAGGGCCTCTCTATCACTCTTTAGAAATGGCCTTTTACCTGAGCACTGACTCCGACACAGACTCCTCAACAATTCCTTTCAGTGCTACACATTTAGTAAGCATCATTTCTTCAAGTGTCAGCATCAATCCCTCTGTACCAATTCCACTCATTTTATGTCCGCCGAAGGGTGTATACAAGGTGCGGTAATCACCGCAGCCATTCACAACTGTCGTCCCGCTCTCAAGTTTAAGCGCTGTACTCAGTGCGGCCTTAATATCACGCCCAATAACTCCTCCGGACAGCCCATATTTTGTTTGATTAGCAATTTTTATTGCCTCATCATTTTCCTCAAACTCAATAATCGGAACAACAGGCCCAAATATCTCCATATCTTTGGCAATGTCCATATCCGCCGTAACATCTTTCAGAACTGTCGGTTCAAAATAAGTCTTGTTATATCGTTTTCCGCCGAAAACACACCTCGCCCCCTGTTTAATAGTCTGGTTCACTTTATTTTCGACTTCACATGCAGCCTGTTCACTAACCAGCGGCCCCATGTCGCATTCTTTCTCATGTGGCTCACAAACCTTTAATAACTTCAAGGCGTTAATCAGTCGATTCGTATACTCCTCAGCAATACTCTTTTGCACCAAGACACGCTTTGATGCGCAGCAAACTTGGCCCGCATTAAACATTCGTCCTTTTATCGTCTCTCTCACAGCGAGATCAAGATCGGCATCTTTCATAATGATTAACGGATCATTGCCTCCCAATTCCAAAAAGACCCGGGTCAAATTTCTGGATGCCCGCTCAGCAACACTTAATCCAACCTCTGTGCTGCCCGTTAAGCTAATCGCGTTAATTTTCGGAGAGGCGGCCAACTGTGCCCCTATTTTTTCACCGCTCCCAGTAATAATCTGAAGCGCTTGCGGTGGGATTCCGGCCCTCAGCAAAAGTTCGGTCATAAAGATAGATGCCAACGGGGTTACAGATGCTGGCTTTACAATCACTGCGTTTCCAGCCGCCAGAGCCGGTGCCGCCTTAAACGCATAGAGGCCAATAGGAAAGTTGAAAGGTATAATACACGCAACTACTCCCAGAGGTTCTCTCTTCACCACAACCATATCTGTAACATCGCTGGGAAGCATTTCGCAGCAGCTGTGTTTTGCTTTTTCTGCAAACGACCGAAAGGTTTCGCCAACGCTGGCTGCCTCGTCTAAGCACTGTTTGTAAGGTCTCCCTAATTCTGCACACAAGAGGTCCGCCATTTCTTTGCTGTTCTCTTCAAGAATACCCGCGGCCTTTATTAAAATGGACACTCGCTCTCCAACCGGTGTTCTTCCCCAGATTTTTGCTCCTTGTTTTGCATAGTCTAACGCAAGATCGACATCTTTTTCAGTTGCATTCGGTACAGTGTCAATTATTTTATGTGTTGCCGGATTGTACACCGGTATTTCGCAATGATTAGTTGCGTCAACTTTTTTTCCGTTCAAAACCATACGCATTTCACTGGGATCCCCTTTCAATTCAAATTGTGTGTTTTGTTCTCTTGATCAGGCTATCCTGCACCTCTTTCGAAAGTGCAATGAAATAAGCGGACAATCCCCCCAACCGGACCCGCAGATTTTGATACTTTTCCGGCTCTCTCTGCGCCTTCTCCATGGTCTCTCGGTCCACGCCGGTCATCGTCAGCATTAAACCGCCAAGTTCCAGAAAAGATTTCATAAGAGCAACAAGCCTGATCAATCCCTGCTCACCGCAAATTTCTCCCGGATTAATCTGCAAATCCAACGGTCCTCCGATTGCATACGGCAGCAAGTCCGGTTTTGTTACAGATTTGACTGCTGCAGTGGGGCCAGATATATCCATGCCAATAGCCGGTGAAAAATTGCTGCCCAGCGGCTCCTGAGCCAGTCTTCCGTCAGCTGTTGCACCCACATCGTGCCCAAACTTAGCATAAAACTCAAATGTCGCAATTCCGCAGCCAAGAATATAGTCGGATGGACAATCCTTGCGAACGCGCTCCACAATTTTTGCGTAGTCGTCTAAGAGCCGAACCGCCAGGTCATCAACCTCAGGCTCGTCATTCCCAAATTTGGGGATTCTGTTTAAGAGCATTTGTCGGAAGCTTTCCTGTCCGGCAAAATTACTCTTCAATATTTTTGCAAAATCAGCCAGAGTCAACGCCTTATCTTCAAAAACCAGTTTTCGGATTGCTGTCAGAGAGTCTACCGTGCTTGCAAATCCTGTAATCATGAAGCAGAAAAACTTATACTTGGCTCCGCCGTTTGAATACTCTCTGCCTCGTGTGATACAATCATCCATCAATGCGGAAAGCAGGGGTGAGGGTGCAATTTTATAGCGCGCCTTACTGTATTTAATTTTATTTTTCATCTCCAGGCGCACAAAGCGTTCTAATAAAGCAAGATAGGATCTGTAAAACGCCTCAAATGAATCATAGCTGTCTATTGGAGGAATATCTTCACATTCCAGCCGGTTGCGCACCAAGCTATATCCATTTTGCAGCAGATATTCTAACTGTTGCAAAATCTCTGTACCGCAGAATCCGAAATTCGTCTTCCCAGGAATCAATGTCTCCCAGCAGCCATCGTTGGCATAGTCGCGCGCATCCTCAAGGGGAATGCCCATTTTGCACAGTCCAGGAATGATTTCATCATCATTATACAAAACCGGTTCTCCCGATCCCTTCCGCAGAATATCCGCACACAGTTCAAACAATTCTTGCGGGCTGTTTTTATGCAGCCGTACGGACATTACAGGAACTATCGCCTCAAGATATGACCAATTTTTTAAAATCATATATGTCAGCTCATTTGTTGCATCTTTGCCATCCCGTGTCTGTCCGCCTAAAATCATATTAATCAGCCAGTGATTAGCGGATGTGCCAAAATTGTAGGATTCGTCATTCGCATAGCCTGCGGAAGCAGCTGACCCTTTCAGCCTTTCGGGATCTGCTCCATTATATTGTGTATCCTGTTCGGTCAAATGCATTTCCCATTGTTGCGGATCAAGCTGTACCCGCTCGCTAAATTTTGCAAGCCAACTGCCAACCAGTTCATCGGCTTGTTCCGCTGTGATGACATGATTATCAATATCGCGTCTGTAGTATGGGTAGAGATATTGGTCGGAGCGTCCAATCGGCAAGAATTCCATCGTACTGTGAAACAGTACAAACGTTATCCAAAGAGACTGCAGAGCCTCATGAAAACTGCTCGGCGGATTTTCCGGAACTCTTGTGCAAATTTTTGACATCTCAAGCAATTCCGCCCGCCGAGCCATATCGTCGCAAATCTCTGCTTTTTCCATCAATAGTACGGCGTAGCGCCGAGCCAGTTCGCCAACTGCATCCAAGCTGATCAAAACAGATCTGTAGAAATCATACATTTCTTGATCTGTCTCCCGCAAATCCTCTTTCTGCTTCAGGCTCGTGTAAATCTCTTGTCGGATTCCTTTGAGGCCCAAGGTCAAAAGCTTTTCGTAATTTGCCGGATGATGTCCAAAAACGGATTTCTCCGTATAAGATGATTGGGCCGCCTCTTCCTTTTCCTCGGGTAAAGCATAGGAGGGAAAACATTTGCCGAAGCCAACCGAGGCCATCGTCGGAACACCAACAATCAGCTCATCATCTTTAACTTCGATTGGCATATTCCTCGCTACATGTAATACGGCCAGAGACTTTCTAACAATAAGCGGCTCAGACTTTACCTCTTCGTTTACAAGAATTGTCTCCCCTTCACCCCACCATGATTTACGAGTTACATACTCTCTGTTAAATAATCTCTCTTTAATTTTCTCAATTCTTTTCATATATGCCTCCTATCAGTGCAGAGAAAGTTTTAAGTCCTCCAGCGTTGCACCACGCTCACATTAGTAAAGGCAAGTAGACTTATTTATGGTATAATGCGGTAACCTATAAGGTCACCGCATTATACCTACTTTACTACCGTAGCTTTATTGCTCCGCAAGAACCTCATCCAAGTCAATATAAGAGCCTTCCAAAACTTCAGCCATATTGTCTTTTGTAATAACGCTTGCGCCCATGCTGATCGTGGGAATGTTTCCGTAGCCATTGTTCGTATTATAGTTCGGCTCAATATGGGGCTTAACATTCAGTTTTGCAGCCAGGCAGCTGTTCGCCAGTTCCTGAACCATCTGGGTAATATCCTTATAAATCGTCATGGACTGAGTTCCTTCCATCACCCGCTTAAGCGCAGCGCCCTCACTGTCCATACCCGTGACAACCACTTTCCCGGCCAACCCTTTTTGCTCGAGGACAGAGATAACACCAGAAGCAATGCTATCATTCATACACATAAAAACGTCAATGTCATTGTCCGCCAGTGTCAAAGCGGACTCTGCGTGCTTCATCGCCTCTTCCGCTTTCCAGTCCTCGCAATTCTGCTCCAGAACGATATTGATGTCACCGCTGTCCACATACTGCTGGATATCGGTCATCATGCCGGCATAAATCTGGGGAACATCAGTAATTTGCCGTGCATCACCTTTCAAAATCACAAAATTCCCGGAAGTAATGCCTAATGTATCCACAATATACTGGGAATGCAGCTGACCAAGGAGCGTGTTGTCAGTATTGCAATGATAGGCCATTGGGCAATCTACCGGGAGGCGGGTCTGGCTGACAACGGGAATTCCCATCTCAGCAATTTCAGTAAGAACCGGCCCAAGCATGGAAGCGTCATGAGCGCCGACCCAGATGGCATCTACTCCCTGTGCCGCGAGACTCTGGAGCTGCTGAATCTGGCGATCAGCATCATTATCCGCAACCAAGATCACGGCCTCATAACCACGCTTTTCGGCATCCTCTTCAATCAGAGTCATCTGAATCTGCCAAACTTCTTCCTGCACAGTAGGCATAGACATGCCAATCTTGTATTTTTCACCGTTTTCCTTCAGCGGCCACTTTCCGTCCTCCTGCAAAATGGAATCAAATTCCGGGAGATTGGCCCACGCTTCCTTTGAAGGGTCTGTAATCGGCACCGGGTCATTGCTGGACGTTGCTTCCGCATCATCAGTCCCGCTATCAGCCGTATTATTTCCAACGTTTTCTTCCATTTCTCCCTGCGGAGTTGTATCCTCCGGGCTCTCCTGGCTGCAGCCCGTCATCAACAGCATACACATTACCAAGATCATCGCCAAAATACGAGTCATTTTTTTCATACGTGTCATCTCCTTCAAGTAACTCGTCATAACAATGTTTGGGGCTAATTGGCGTTACCCTCCATATCCTCCTACATTGACGTTCAAACCGTAGCCCTCAAAAATACTGCGGGCACGCTTTAAAATATCGGGGCTTGGTTCATCTTTTCCCGCCAGCAGATAATGTCTGTCTAACGATTTCCATTTAGACTCTCCCAATTGATGGAAAGGAAGCAAATGTACCTGATATGCCCCAAACTTCAATGCATACTTTGCCGTATTGCGCAGGTTCTTCTCGTTGTCATTAAAATTTGGAATCAGCGGAACCCGGATAATTAGAGGTTTCTGCATTTTTTTAATTACCTCTAAATTTTTCAAAGGAAGCTCATTTCCAGACCCCGTATACTTTTTGTGCATTTCTGTGTCGGTATGCTTCAAGTCAAACAGTACCAAATCTACATTTTCCAGCAGGCGTGTAAAATCTTCCTCACAGCACACACCACAGGTTTCTATGGCGGTATGGATCCCGAGCTGCTTTAACCGCAATAACAGTTCGCAAGCAAATTCAATGTGTGCCACAGGATCTCCGCCGCTTAGCGTTACACCTCCTCCTGAATATTTATAAAAGACCTCATCCTGTAATACTTTTTCTATCACCTCTTCTACTGTGTATTTCCTGCCAACAATTTTTCGTGCTCCAGAAAAACATACTTTGACGCATTCTCCACATTCAACGCAGCGGGTCCGGTCAGTTACGATTTCTTCTCCCTTCACACTCACTGCCTGCTTCGGGCAAGCAAGGATACATGCGCCGCAATGGATACATTTGCTTTCAATACAAAAAAGCTGCGGCTGCTTACGCTGGGTTTCCGGATTATGGCACCAGATGCATCTTAAAGGACATCCTTTAAAGAATACTAATGTGCGGATTCCCGTCCCATCATGAACCGAAAACCGTTGTATGTCCGTTATCTCTGCCTCTGCATTCATCTCCTCTTTCACCCCCATTGCTTTGCTGAAATCCTCGCATCCCATATTTCTCACAAGTACCTGCTGTGTGAAAGGCATCAGTGGCCATGCCAAATTTGTTCACTTACTCGGCATTTTTCTTGCTGGAAATATCGATACTAACCGCAATCAAAAGAACTGCGCCTTTTACGATATACTGAAATGTCGAATCCAAATTCATGAGACTCATGCCGTTTTCCAGGCTTGCCATCATCATCGTACCGATAATGGCGCCTATAACTGTACCAGAGCCTCCTAAAGTACTGGTTCCGCCAACGATGCAGCCGGTAATTGCGCTAAACTCAAAGCTCTGCCCAACCATGGCAGTTGCCTGCCCCACACGCCCAAGGAATACAATGCTGGCAATCGCTGTGATCAGGCCCATAAACGCATAAACAATCATCTCTGTGCGGGGAATATTGATGCCCGCCAGCCTCGCCGCATCTCGGTTACTCCCCAGGGCATAAATGCTGCGGCCAAGCGTCGTACTCTGTGATAAAAATGTAAACATGGCAGCCAATAGGAACAGCAACACGATTGCATAGGGAATTCCCTTATACTCCAGAAGCACTACGAGCAGCAAAATCGAAAGCCCTACGACTACAACTATTTTGAAACTCTCCAGCCGGACACTTAACACAGGAAGCCCATAGCTTTTCTGTGAAAGTCTCTTTTTCAATGTGTACGCAACAAACAGGCACATAGTCAGCACTACAAAAATGATGCTGGCACTATTTAGCAGAAACCCACGGCCCATTTGCGCAAAAGAATCGCTTACCGGCCCTTGAGCCTTTCCCTCGCCAATCAGCAAAGTCAGCCCTTTAAAGATCAACTGTCCGGCCAATGTTGCAATGAACGCAGGAATCCTTCGGTATGCGATCCAGTATCCATTCCAGCAGCCGATGAGAGTTCCTATAATCAATGTAAAAAGAATGGTTGGCGTTGTCCCCAAATTATGCTGCGTCTGCAGCACTGCTGCAAAATTTGCCAAAAAGCCGAGCACTGCACCCGCCGAAAGATCAATGCCGCCTGACACCATTACCCAAACCATACCGATTCCTAAAATTGAAAAGGTGCATCCCTGCAGCAGCAGATTGCTGAGATTCAGGCTTGAGAGAAACACACCGTCTGTCAATATCTGAAACAGAAGGAAAATACCCGCCATTTCTATAACCATTGCAAACTTCGTGATATTTCCCCGGATGTCGATCTTTAACACTTGGTGTTCATTCTGCTGAGCTTCCAACATATTCACCTCTTTCTCCTGACGCACAATACAATATTTTTTCCTGAGTTGCATTTTCTCTTGTCAGTTCTCCATTGATCGTTCCTTCATGCATTACATAAATTCGATCACTCATTCCGAGAATCTCCGGAAGTTCCGAGGAAATCATAATAATCGCAACGCCTTTGGACACCAATTCATTCATAATCTGGTATATTTCGTATTTTGCGCCGACATCCACTCCTCTGGTCGGTTCATCCAAGATCAGCACTTCTGGTTTTGCCAACATCCATTTTGCCAAGATTACTTTCTGCTGATTTCCGCCGCTTAACGTCTCTGTGCATTGATCAACATCTCGCACCTTGATATTGAGGTCTTTTACATACTGCTGGGCCTGTGTAATTTCCAAATTTTGATTGATGGTCCATAAGTGTGTCAATCGCTTTAGACTTGCCAAGGACATATTGCGTTTAACGTCATGCGATAATATTAGGCCGTATTGCTTTCTGTCTTCTGACACATAGCCGATCCCCATTCGGATAGCTTGCTCCGGTGATCTGATTTGGACTTTCTGTCCATTAAGCCACAATTCACTTTTTTCATCTGCCTTGAGCATTCCAAATAAACTCAGTGCAAACTCCGTGCGCCCGGCACCCATCAGTCCAGCAATCCCGAGTATTTCCCCTCTATATACGCTTATGTTGACATCATCAACCAACTTTTTCCCAGGCTGCTTTGTGTTCATAACGGTCCACCGGTGAGTTTCCAAAATCTTTTCCCTGCGCGTGTGTGCCTGGTGTGGAAATCGCTGAACCAACTCACGGCCAACCATATAGGATATCAGCTTTTCTTCATTAACTTCACTAATCCCCTTTGTAACGATGGTCTGGCCATCTCTAAGTACTGTAACGCTGTCTGCAATTTGAATAACTTCATTTAACTTGTGGGAAATATAAATGCATGTTGTTCCATCTCTTTTCAATTCCTTCAATATCCCCATCAAGATTCCCACTTCTATTTCGGTTAAAGAAGCTGTTGGCTCATCGAGGATAATCAATTTTGCTTTTTTATTAAGAGCTTTGGCAATTTCAACCAGCTGTTGTTTGCCTACTCCCAGTGAACTGACCATGGTTTTGGGCGATTCTTGCAGCTTTACCGTTCTCATAAGGTCTGCTGCAATTTTGTATTGTTCGTTCCACTGGATTACCCGCTTTTTTCTCAATTCATTGCCAAGAAAAATGTTTTCGCAGATGTTCATGCTCTTAACCAAATTCAGCTCTTGATAAATAATCGCAATCCCGGCAAGCTCCGCATCCTTTGTGCCCCGAAAATGCTGCTCTTCGCCACCGAGTATCAATCGGCCTTCATAGCTTCCATCTGGATATACTCCACTGAGAATTTTCATCAATGTGGACTTACCTGCTCCATTTTCTCCGACTAAAGCGTGTATTTCCCCTTTTTCCACCTCGAAGGAAACATCATCTAGTGCTGTAACACCATGAAATCTTTTGGTGATATGTTCCATTTTTAGCATGCACTTTTCCAATGTATCGTCTCCCCCATTCTAAATCAAGCGTCATCCGAAAGCAGGAATATCTATAACCTTACCGCCCTGCATAGCAGACTGATGGGCACAAATTCCAACGCCGGTCCAATACGCTCCCATGATGTCATCCGGTACGCAGGGACGCTCCTCTATGATGGATCTTACGAATTCATGCACTAAGTGTGGATGAGATCCACCATGCCCGCCTCCTTGCTTAAAGGATAAATGCGTGTTTTTGTCGTTATAAACCGTCTGTCTCGTAAAATGGGCAATTTCTTTCGGCAACCGGTCTGCGAAATCAGGGATCTCCACCCGTTCTTCTTTAATTTCACTGCCGCGGAAAAACCGTTCCGGGTCTCCATCTAATTTATAAGTTTCCACCTCACGAAGCGCCCCTGTTCTCGTATAGAAAACTGGAGATTCACTCGCTAACTGTTGCCACTCAAAGCTCTTCTTCTCACCATAGATGCGAAAACATTCAGAATAACTGCGGGCAACGCCATACAAAAAGCGCTCCATTTCTATCGTCAAATCACTGTTTTCAAGTTCAATCAGCGCACTTTCGAATGCAAACGGAGAATTATACTGCGCAACTAACTCATCCCGGATTTTCCCGGAACCTCGTCCATACACACGTTTGGGCAAATGTCCCGCCAGCATCAGGCAGGGTGCTACTGCATGCGTGGGATGCATAAGAGGAGGAAAGCCATTCCAGTAGGAAGGCCAGCCTTCCATATCCTGATAATGGGCGCACGTCATATACTGTATGCGCCCCAACTCGCCCTTTTCATGCAGCTGCTTCACATATAAAAATTCCCTCTGAAAAACCGTAGTCTCCATAAACATATAATTTTTATTGGATTCCTTGCGCGCTGCAATGACCGCATTCAATTCATCCAAAGATAACCCCATTGGGATCGTACATCCGCAATGCTTCCCGGCTTTCAGCACTCGAATTGAGAGCGGTGCATGCGTTGCTGGTGGCGTGACAAGGTGCACCGCGTCAATGTCTGGGTCATCCAAAACTTCCTGGATTTCGCATGTACAGTTCTCTTCCGGGATTCCATACCGATTTTGTGCAACGTGCAGTAAAGATGCGTCCGTATCCACAAGATAAACTTTCTCTACATCGGGGTGTTCCAGATAAATCGGAACAAATTCCAGTCCAAAGCTTAATCCGACAACAGCAACGTTTAGTTTTTTCATTTTTGATCCTCTCCTCTTTTCCAAAATCTTTTATATGTTGGTTTACATGTTGTAAAAATTACGAGTTTTTAGGGTCCCTGCATTCCTATGAATACGAAAGGGGAATCAAGTTTCCATGCTCACAAAAGTTGAATCCGGGTTTTGGTTATTGAAATGGTATCACCAAGGAATCCTTGAAGAAATAGATTATTACTCGAAGCTTTTAGACTATTCCGAGAATCTTCTGAAAAATATGATTTGGAACTGATAAAATTTTTGCTCTTCTCTGTCTGCCCTATATAATAAAGCAACTCCTCATTCAATTTCGTGTTGTCAATTGCGCCAGAGGCATATGCTTCCATGAGCCAAAAAGGCCAGAAATACAGGAGAAAGTTGGGATTATAGAAAAGCACCTCGAAAAATATGTGAGCAGGTCCAGAAAAAACGGGCAGTGACAAAAACCCCCTGATGTAGGAAAACAGACTACATCAGGGGGTATTGCTGTGAGCAAACGAAATCATACACATATACAGGTAGTGCTGCCTGAAATCAAAGCTATGCTGGCAGAGGGGAAGGCGCAGCGGGAAGTAGCGTCATATTATAGATTTTTAATAAATATGTGGTGAAACATTTGCTGGCACGAGAACGCAGGAAAAAACGAAAACAGGAATCAGGGATCCTTTCTCGGCCCAAAGGACGGCCAAGGAAAGACGCCTTGCCGAGAGATATTGCAGCGGAGCAGGCCAATGAGATCCGGTAGCTGCGCATGGAAAACAAGCTGCTGCGGGATTTTCTGCGATTCATGGGAAGGAAGTGATGCCGAGGGTAAAATGCCACATCATCTATCGGCACAGAGCAGAGTATCCAGTAACAGTTATGTGCAAATTCTTTGAAGTATTCAGGAGCGGCTATTATGAGTTTGTCCAGTGCCTTGGCAGACCGGGGAAGGACACAGCTCTTGCAAAAATCATTGCCGAGCAGAGAAAGCGCAGCTTCCGCACCTATGGCTACCGGCGGATGTGGCCATGGCCGAAAAGCCGGAATATCTTCTGTAATCCCAAAACCGTGCTGCGGATCATGAAGAAGCATGATCTGCTGTCTGATATCCGCCGGCGCAGAAAGTGGCAGCAGATGGGGCAGCAGGTCCACAAGTACAAAAATCTGCCTAACAGGGAGTTTCACGCGGACAAACCCAACAGCAAATGGGTAACGGACATCTCCTGCATCCACGCCAGGCAGGGCGTACTGTATCTGTCCATGATCCGGGAGCTCTACGGCAACAGAATCGTCGCCTACAAGACCGAAACACAGCAGACAGTAAACCTGGTGTGGGACACCATTCGCCTGGCCATGAAGAGGGAGAAAAAGAGAGCCTCCGCGGAGTTGCAGCTCCACAGCGACCAGGGATTTCAGTATACCTCTCAGGCGTACTTCAACCTGGCCCAAGCATACGGCATTACACCGTCCATATCAAGACGAGGAAATCCGTATGAAACGCCATGGCGGAAAATTTCTTTTCCATCCTCAAGACTGAGTGTATCTGCCGCCATAAACCGGCCTCATTACGCGAGGTCAATGAGATGATTGACCGCTATATCCGCTTTTACAGCCACGAGCGTATCCAGTTAAAGACTGGAGAGGCGCCGCCGATGCGACGCCTCTCCGCTTAAAACTTGATTTTTCCTGCCAGGGTTCTTTTTTGTGCTGTCCGCATAATTTGGGGCGGTTCAATATCGTCTTCGGGGTGCTTTGGAGAGAACTGCTAAAATTTAGATATTTCTAAAAACTATATTGGTTATCCTGTTTTACAGTTGATTGCCCTAATTGCTTTGGCTATTAAGCCCAAGCAAAGATAAAAGAACTTTTTGCTGATGACCTGAAAACCGTTGATACATTTAAGCCCTATAATTACATTCCGACTGTAGGAAAACCTCAAAGCCATAACGGCTCTAAGGCTTTTTCCTTTTCCGCTGTGTGCGTTGCGTTTACACCATTTTGCACGATTATATACACTTTTTGCTGTCTTGCGTGGTACATATGGGGTACAGGTCCGGGGGATAAAATAAAAGCAGGGAGCTTTTTTAGCTCCCTGCTTTCTTCTTTTCCGGACGGGGCAGATCCCCGCGAAAGTAGCTCTCGGACCTTATCGAGGGTTTCCTGCTGGTGATTTTCTGCTGAAGAAATACTTGTTTAAATTGAAACGGAAATGTGAATCTGTAAGAGGATAAATCTTTTAATCCAAGGATTAAAAATAATTGGTATATGCAGATTACTGGATTGCCCTTCAGGAAGGACATCTGACCTACGGTACTTTTGAGGATTATAAGAGCATCATCAATAGGCATATCAAGCCATCAATGAAGGGACTTCGAATGCGCGATGTGTTGCCAGATGACATCACACGAATGATGAAAGAAGTGGCCAATTTTAGCAAGTCAGTCCATGATAAAACCTATATGCTTGCAAAGCAAATGTTCACAAATGCCTATGACAATAAGCTTATCTCTGAAAATCCATGCCCCAAAATGCACGCAGGAGGTCGTGATCCAGTGGAACGTCAAGCTCTTACGAATGAACAGATGACTACCCTTATTGAGGCGGTCAAGGGCACAAGGGCCTATGTCTTTTGTATGATAGGCTTATACTCCGGCCTTCGCCGCGAGGAAATCCTTGGCCTCAAGTGGGACTGTGTCCGGTTGACAGGGACACCTTCAATCCTTGTAAAAAGGGCCTGCCGGTTTGTCCACAATCGTCCAGTTGTTGAAGAGCGCCTAAAAACTAAGGCGAGCAGGCGCGTGATCCCTATTCCGCCACAGCTGGTACAGTGCCTGCAGGAGGCTAAGGCAAGTTCCAAGTCCTGCTACGTCATAGGAAATGAGGATAACACTCCTTATACCGAGACACAGTTTAGGAGCATGTGGGACTATGTGCGGAATCGGACAGTAGGCAACAAATCCTACTATCGGTACCGTAATGGTAAAAAGGAACTATACTCGTTTGAAGCCAAATTGGGAGAACAGGCTCAAAACAATCCAAAGGTAAAATATACGATTGATTTCAAAGTCACCCCGCACATTTTGCGACATACGTACATCACAAACCTATTGCTTTCCGGTGCCGATGTCAAAACAGTTCAGTATTTGGCCGGCCATGAGCGGGCATCAATCACCCTCGACATATACACGCATTTGGTATACAATAAGCCTGAAGAGTTGATGGAAAAAGTTCAAAGAGCGTTTCCATCATCAGAATGAGGCCTCTTTGTATGGACATTGCGGAAGCTGAGAAAGATGAGGGAGCAGGAATGAAGGTGTACATCGAGAGGACGGCCGTAATGAACGTACTTGAGCAGTACTATCCTGGCGTAAATGAGCGATTGTACATTGTCAAGGATATTACTTCTCTCCCCGCCGCCGACGTTGCACCGGTGAGGCATGGAGATGGGCGGAATACGATGGGGCCGATAAAGGGTTCCACTACTGTTCCGAGTGCAAAGGGCAAGCTTTCAATTACGAGGAAAATGGAGAGGTGATTGAGATTCTTTCAGGTTGGTGCCCCAACTGCGGCGCTCGCATGGACAAGGAGGACAACTATGTACGGAACGACTGAAAAGAAAATCACTCACATCATAGATGAATCCCGCGAAAAGGGATGGGGCGGATTTGTCAATACTGTTTGCGGGAAGTGGATTCGCCCAGACTGGTTAACTCAGGACAGGCCGGATGGGACTAGGATGTGCAAGCTGTGCGCCAAGAAGGAGGCCACCATGAAGTTTCGGAACCCTTAGACGGGGAAGGTTTTTGATGTTACTGAAGGTGCACCAGGGACAGGATTCTGTAGTGGGATTCATTGCTTTGACTGTCCAATACATAGTGAACACCCGTATTGTAAGGAATTTATCAATGCCCGCCCCCACGAAGCCGCTCGCCTGATGGGGTACGAGGTGGTGGAGGACGATAAAGTGGTCGAAACCGACACGGTTAAAAAGGAGGCCAACATGGGCAAGCCATTGAAGGACTGAACGCTTGGAGAGATCCAAGAGCGGTGTTATCAATACAGGAAATCCCACACAGACAAGCCGTGTGAGCAGACTTGTCCCAATTTATCAGAGGGGTATTTGCTCTCTTAAATGGGTGCACTAGTGGAATTTAGACGACAAGCCCCGCTTCACCCAGAAGGAGGTGGAGAGGGCGAAGGCGATTAAGGTGTTGTACCCAGAGGCAGACAGCCTTGATGAATGCGATCCGCAAGTTAAGGTATTGAACACCAAATTTGTTATGGCAACGTTAGATACAGCATTGTTTCCATCTCTTCGTCCCAGCGAAACCGTCACCCTTGACGAGATCATCGGAGGCGCGGCCAATGCCCAAACCTAACGCCATGCTTGCCCGCATTGAAGCCGCCGCTAAAGCACGCTATCAGGCTCGCCTTCATACTTCTATGGACATGCTCCTTCAGCTGGGACAGGATGCTGCCGCTATCGCTACCCATGTAGTCTTTCAACTTGGCCCAGGCGGAGCAGAGCAGTTTTTTGTGGCCTACCGAGAAGCTATCAACGATATGGCCCGCCGTGTTGTAGATTCGGAACAAAAAAACGATTTTGGAAAAACTGTTTGGCCGAAGTTTGAGGTTACAAATGAGGTTACAGACGAAATAAATCGAAAAAAATCCAGTGTTTTCAAGGGTTTCCGACGTCAGGGCGTAAAAAATACGGCCTCAAGGCCGCCCGTCGGGCTCCCCAGTTCTCCAAGCGCTGATTCTTCGATTGCACTTTCAAAAATCCCGCCACAGCAATGTGGCGGGATTTTTTCTTGTACTCCTGCAGCCCCTGCACAACGGAGCGGCACTTGCCTTCACGCCCTCCGTGTGCTACTATATCCCACAACGGCAAATTTCGACAGGAGGTTTTTATGCAGACAAAGGATCTATTGGATTGCAGTCAGGACGTCCTGCGTGCGGAAAAGGCGCTGGAAGTTCAGTATGAGGAGTATTACGAACAGCTGGCCGACCAGCAAAGCCTCTCTCCGGAGGAGCAAGCCGCCCTGCGCAGCGACGTGACCCGGGAGGTGGAGATGCTGGAGGATGCCTCCTCCTGCCTGCGTCAGGCCCATCAGTGGGCCTCCGACAAGGCCGACGAGCTCACCACCCGCCTGCGGGAGGGGCAGGAGAGCTCCCAGCGCAAGGGCCTCTTCCGCCGTGCCCCCGCCAACTCCGTTATCGACCTGGAGGAGGAGCAGGCGGATAGCTTTGCCTCCGGCGTCAACTTTTACAAGGTCGCTTTGATCTGCATCGCCGGCAGCTTTGCGGGCGTGGTGGTGGAGATCCTGTGGTGCCTCTTCCGCAACGGGTATATCGAAAGCCGCTCCGGCCTGGTTTACGGTCCCTTCAACCCTGTCTACGGTATCGGCGCGGTGGTGATGACCCTGGCCCTGTACCGCTATCGCAACCGCAGCTCCTCCATCTCCTTTTTCGGCGGAGCCGTGGTGGGCAGTGTCATTGAGTACCTGCTCTCCTGGGGGCAGGAGACTCTCTTCGGCTCCACTTCCTGGGATTACAGTCGGATGCCCTTCAACCTCGACGGCCGGATCTGCCTGCTCTACTCTTTGTTCTGGGGCATTCTGGGCGTCCTGTGGATCAAAAGCCTCTATCCCCGGGTCGCTCAGGTGATTTTGAAGATCCCCAACCGGTTCGGCAAGGTCCTCACCTGGGTCCTCACCATTTTCATGGTCTTCGACTGCGCCATGAGCCTGCTGGCAGTGGACCGCTGGTCCGAGCGGGTCCGCGGAGAGACCCCCGTCTCCGCCGTGGATGTGTTTTTTGACGAGCATTTCCCAGACAGCCGCATGGAGCGCATTTACGCCAATATGGAATTCGGCACGAATCCAGCCTGATCGGCGCAGCAGAGCGGCGGGCGCTATGCGCCCGCCGCTCTGCTTTCTCTTACGTATAGGACCGCTCCACGTTCACCACGGCGTAGTAATTGCCGTCCAGCGCCCGCACGGCGCTGCGGATTTTCTGCTCCACCTCCTGGTCCGTGAGGCGGAAGCCGAAGGGCACCACCGCGTCGAAGATCAGGTTCGTATGGGTGGGTCCCGCTACCATGCGGAAATCGTGGATGTCGATGGCGTCGTCGATGCAGTGGATCAGGGTCTGGACCCGCCGCCGGGTCTCCTCGGTGACGCCGTCGTCCGTCACCACCGGGTCCATGTGGATCACTGCGTCGCAACCCAGCTTCTCCCGCAGCTCCTTCTCCACGTTGTCGATCTCATCGTGGAGGGCCAGCACGTCCTCGTTGGCGGGCACCTCCGCGTGGAGGGAGATCATCACCCGGCCGGGGCCGTAGTCGTGGACGATCAGATCGTGGATGCCTAGAATGGTGCTGTGGGCCATCACCAGATCCCGGATGCGCTGGACGAACTCATGGGTGGGCGGCGTGCCCAGCAGGGGGTCCAGCGTGTCCCGCACCGCATTGATGCCGGACCAGAGAATAAAGGCCGCCACCAGCACGCCGCACCAGCCGTCGATCTCCAGGCCCGTGAAACGGCCCACCAGCGTGGCGATCAGCACCGCGGCGGTGGCCACACTGTCGCTGAGGGAGTCCATGGCGGTGGCCTCCATGGCGGGAGAGGCCAGCTTCTTCCCCAGCCGCCGGTTGTAGAGGAACATATACAGCTTCACCAGAATGGACGCGCAGAGGATCGCAAAGATCAGCGGGCTGGAGTCCACCGGTTCCGGATGCAGGATCTTCTCAATGGACGTCTTCCCCAGCTCCAGGCCCATCAGCAGGATCAGGACCGATACCGCCAGGCCGGAGACGTACTCCATCCTCCCGTGGCCGAAGGGGTGTTCGGAGTCCGGCTTCTGCCCCGCCAGCTGAAACCCCACCAGTGTCACGAAGGAGGACCCGGCGTCCGACAGGTTGTTGAAGGCGTCCGCCGTGATGGCGATGGACCCGGAGAGGGTGCCCGCCAGAAACTTTCCGGCGAACAGCAGCACGTTCAGGCAGATGCCCACAATCCCGCAGAGGACGCCGTAGGCCCTGCGGGTCTCCGGCTCTTCCCGGGCCGGGTCCGGTTTGATAAACAGCCGCGCCAGCAGTGAGATCAAAGCAGGTTCCTTCCTTTCCATGGGGCCGCGGCCCCGGTGTCTATATCCAGCCGGGCATCTCCGGCCAGGAAAAAGCCGCCCTGCGGCGGCGTGGTTTTGGGCCAGGGTGCGCTTTTCCGTCCCATGGCCGGACCGGTGGAGCGGATCAGTTCCGCTTTCCGGGGATCACCAGCTTCATGTGGCAGCAGAGATCGTCCAAGTCCCGGTCCGTGGCGGCCGGGATCCGAAGCTTGGCCCCGCAGTCCCGGCAGATGAGATCCACGGCGCTGCGGCGGATCTCCATACCGTACCGTCCGCTGCCGCAGGCGCAGGTGATTCCATCCGGCCGGGCGGCGATATCCTTCAGCTCAGACAGGATCTCGTACATGATGACGTTGTCCACAAATGCCTCTTCGCCGTCCTCCTGCTGCTGGTGCTCCTTCTCCGCCAGCACCGCCAGATCCCGCAGGTTTTTCTCCACCGTCCCCTCCGGGCCGATAAAGCAGCAGAATTGCCGCGTCTTGGCGCAGCCCAGGGCGGTGGCGCCCCGGAGCACCCGCTCCGGCGGGCAGTGGGCCTCATGGGTCTCCCCGCAGATGCCGCAGGGGACGTAGATGTGGTACTCTGTCCCGTCGAACTCCACCTTCAGGGCAGACTTGCCGCAGGCGCACTCCACCTCGGCGTTGGATGCCTCCAGCGCAAAGACAGATCGGGTCCCCATGACGGTTTTGCCGCACTGGGGGCAGAGGTATCCAAATGTCCGCATCTCTTCTTTCATGGTATGCGCCTCCTGACCGGGATGTTTCCATTAGATGAAGATTATACCACCACGCGGAACAGTTGTACAGAGTTTTTTGAACATTAGCAGAGGCTAACTGCCCGTTTTCTCTGAAAACAGGTCTGTTCAAGTCGTTTTTTCTGTGCTATGATGGGGCAAAAGGAGGGAGCTGTATGTATCATCTGCTGTCCGTGTCCTCTGCAATGCTCATCTCCTTTTTGATCGGCCTGCTGTTTGCCGCTATGTGTGCCATTGTGGGCCGCCAAAAAGGGTATTCCACTGCATTGTGTATCCTGCTGGGCTTTTTTGGCAGGCTCATTTGCTTGCTTATTCTGATTCTTCTACCAGATCGGATGCAGGAGCAGTACGAGTCCGACCATCTGAAGCAGGAGCTGTCCTCTCTACGCCAACGGATGGCCGAACTGGAGCAGGCTTTGGAACCAACGCCCGCCCCGGAGCCTGCCGCCCCGGCAGCGGATGCTCAAGCAGCGCCCCCCAAGCGTCCGCCGGACGCCCCTGCCGTCTTTCCCGCCCGGACGGAGGAGGTCATCGCCTGCCCCCGGTGTGGCCGCCACCAGAAGGGCAATCGGGATTCCTGCTACGCCTGTGGCCTGCCGTTTCAATATGAACATGAATAAGTACAGGAGGTGCCGCTATGTTTGCTGCGCTGAACCTTGATGCGAACGACGCCTCGATCTCTCCCTCCTGATCGTCATGGCCTGGGCAGTCATCAGCTTCTTCTGTGGCCGTTATGGCCGGGAAAAGGGCTACTCCTTCTGGTTCAGCTTCCTGTTGTGCCTGTTGGGGCAGCTGATCGGTCTGCTGGCAGTGCTCCTGCTGCCGGACATCGCCCGTATCCGTGCGGACGCCGTAGGACGTGACCGCGCCCAGGATCAGGAGATCGCCACATTAAAGGCGCGCCTGGCTGTTTTGGAGAGCGGATCTGGCACACCTGCTGGCACCCGAGTTGAAAGCCCGCCTGCCGCCCCCGCCGTCTTTCCCGCCCGGACAGATGAGGTCATCGCCTGTCCCCGCTGCGGCCGCCGCCAGAAGGGCAATCGGCATTCCTGCTACGCCTGTGGCCTGCCGTTTCGATATGAACAGGAATGACCTTTCAGAGGTCCGGCTTCCGCCGGGCCTCATATTTTTGCCTCTTTGGGACAATCTAGCTACGAAAACTTTCTTCAATTGCGAGGTGGCGCATCATGAATGACAAGCGTCTGGGCCGCCAGACCGTGGCCCTGGCCCATCCCCCCTCCGTCCTCTCCTTTTCCAATATTGGGGGGAAATTCGAGGGCCAGGGCCCCCTGGCGGACTTTTTTGACGAGATCAGCAACGACTCCTTCTTCGGGGAAAAGACCTGGGAGAAAGCAGAGTCCGCCATGCAGAAGACGGTCCTTCAGCGAGCGCTGGAGAAGGCGGAGCTGACGCCGGAGGACCTGGACTATATCCTGGCCGGAGATCTGTTGAACCAGTGTATCGGCTCCTCCTTCGGCCTGCGGGACTTCCGGGTGCCCTTCTACGGGCTCTACGGTGCCTGCTCCACCATGGGAGAGAGCCTGAGCCTGGCGTCCCTGCTGATCGATGGCGGCTACGCCGACCGGGCCGCCGCCCTGACCTCCTCCCACTTCTGCACCGCCGAGCGGCAGTACCGGATGCCGGTGCCCTACGGCAGCCAGCGGACGCCCACCGCCCAGTGGACGACCACTGCGGCTGGCTGCACCATCCTGGGCAGCGACGGCCCCGGCCCCTACGTCACCCACGTCACCTGCGGCCGGATCGTGGACAAGGGCATTACGGACGCCAACAACATGGGCGCCGCCATGGCCCCCGCAGCCTACGACACCCTTTCCGCCTTCTTCCGGGACACCGGGTACAAGCCCGCGGACTTCGACCTGATCCTCACCGGTGACCTGGGAGAGCTGGGCCACGCCATCGTCCGGGACTTCTTCCAGCGGGACGGTGTGGACATGGGCCCCCAGTTCCAGGACTGCGGCCTGCTGCTGTATGACCGGAAGCACCAGGATATGCACGCCGGAGCCTCCGGCTGCGGCTGCTCTGCCTCCGTGCTCAACGGCTATCTCCTGCGCAAGATGCGGGAGGGCAAGTGGAAGACCATTCTCTTCGCCCCCACCGGGGCGCTGCTCTCCCCCACCTCTTCTGGCCAGGGGGAGTCCATCCCCTCCATCTGCCACGCCGTGCGCCTGAGCGCCGTCCGGGAGTAATTGGTCAACCTATATAAATTTCGGATAAATTTTTGGCGGATTCAGCAGATTTCTTGTGAAGAACGTGTCTTGACGCTGTCCGTCTACCGTGGTAAAGTGTTCTCCATCAAAGGCAAGGGCGCCTGTGAGACCATCTCACAGACGCCCTTGCCTGTATTTGTTCCAAGGCGCGGCGTGACGCGCGGCCGCCGCCCGTGGTGATTTAGGAGGGAACACGATGTATTCATCAGTCAACACCATCTGGGTCCTGCTAGGCGCGGCGCTGGTCTTTTTGATGCAGGCGGGCTTCGCCATGTGCGAGGCCGGCTTCACCCGGGCCAAGAACACAGGCAACATCCTCATGAAAAATCTCATGGACTTCTGCATCGGCACGCCGGTCTACTGGCTGCTGGGCTTCGGCCTGATGTTCGCCAGCGGCGGGGCCCTGATCGGCGGCCTGGACCCTATGGTCCAGGGGGACTACTCCGCCATCCTGCCGGAGGGCGTGCCCCTGTTCGCCTATCTGATCTTCCAAACCGTTTTCTGCGCCACATCCGCCACCATCGTCTCCGGCGCCATGGCGGAGCGAACAAAATTCCTCTCCTACTGTATCTATTCCTTCTGCATTTCTGCCTTCATCTATCCCATCTCCGGCCACTGGATCTGGGGCGGCGGCTGGCTCAGTGATCTGGGCTTCCACGACTTTGCCGGCTCCACGGCGGTCCACATGGTGGGTGGCATCTGTGCCTGTATCGGCGCCGCCATCCTCGGCCCCCGACTGGGCAAATACGACAAGGACGGCAAACCCCGGGCCATCCTGGGCCACAGCCTCTCTCTCGGTGCCCTCGGTGTGTTCATCCTGTGGTTCTGCTGGTTTGGGTTCAATGGGGCCTCTACCGTCTCCATGACCGGAGACAACACCCTGGTCTCCGCGGGGCTGATCTTCGTCAACACCAATATGTCTGCTGCCGTCGCCTGCTGCGTCACCATGCTGTACACCTGGCTCCGCTATAAAAAGCCAGATGTGGGCATGACGATGAATGCCGCCCTGGCGGGACTGGTGGCCGTCACCGCCGGATGTGATGCGGTTTCCATCGGCGGCGCCGCCATCATCGGCATCGCAGCCGGCCTGCTGCTGCCTATCTCCGTGAACTTCTTTGACTCTGTGCTGAAGATTGACGACCCGGTGGGCGCCATCTCTGTCCATGGCGTCTGTGGGGCCGCAGGTACCTTGCTCACCGGACTGCTGGCAGTGGACGGCGGTGTGTTCTACGGCGGCGGCTTCCATTTCTTCGGCGTTCAGTGCCTGGGTGTAGCGGCCACGGCGGTCTGGACCATTGTCACCATTACCATTGTGTTCCAGGTGCTCAAGCATACCATCGGTCTGCGGGTTTCACCCGAGGAGGAGGTCAAGGGACTGGACATCACCGAGCACGGCCTGCCCACCGCCTATGGCGGCTTTGCCTTTGCCTATGACGATACCCCAGACGGCGCTGCTGTACTGAATCCTGCCGCCCCGGCCGCCGCGCCGGTCCCGGTGCAGGAGGCGGTGCCGGTGGAGGTGGTCACTGCCCCGGCAGATGCGGTATCCGCTTCCCCCGGCGTCAAGATGACCAAGGTAGACATTCTCTGCAAGATGGAGCGGTTCGATGCCCTGAAGCGGGCCATGTTCGACATCGGCATCACCGGCATGACTGCCATCAACGTCATGGGCTGCGGCGAACAGCGGGGCAAGACCGAGGGCTACTTCCGGGGGGCCAGGGTGGAGGCCACTATGCTGCCCAGCATTCAAGTGTCCATTGTGGTGTGCAGGCTGCCTGTGCGCCTGGTGGTAGAGACCGCCAAAAAAGTTCTGTACACCGGCCATATCGGCGACGGCAAGATCTTTATCTACGACGTGGAGAACGTCATCAAAGTCCGAACCGGAGAAGAGGGATACGGCGCACTCCAGGATGCGGAATAAACATCTCTTTTCGCCCCATGGTTTCATCACGGCCCGGAGATCTGTGTCTCCGGGCCGCACTGCATAATCCCGCCGGAACCGGGCACACTGCTCTTATGAAAAGAGGGGGAGACATCTCATGGAATATCTCAACGCGTTTCTCTGCGGCGGTATCCTGTGCGCCGTGGGACAGATCATCATCGACAAGACTCAGCTGACCCCCGCCCGCATTCTCACCGGATACGTGGTAGTGGGCGTGCTGCTCAGTGCCCTGGGGCTGTATGAGCCCCTGGCCCAGTGGGGCGGCGCCGGGGCCACGGTCCCCCTGACAGGCTTCGGCCACACGCTGGCCAAGGGCGTCCGGGAGGCGGTGGCCTCCGATGGCTGGATCGGCATCTTCACCGGCGGGCTCACCGCTGCGGCGGGGGGCGTCACGGCCGCCGTGGTGGCGGGCGTGCTCATGGCGGCCATCTTCCGGCCGGGGGACAAGCGGTAAGGGAACCGGGGCCGCCGCGGCATTCGTGCCCGCAGGCGCATCAAATTCTGGGTTCAGCCGCCTCCTGCGCACGGCCGAAACCACTTCCCGCCCCATCTGTGCAAGACCTGTCCGTCTCCTATGGCGGGCAGGTTTTGCGCGCTGGGTCTGCAGCTCTAAAAGAGTGGCTGCAGCCACTTTTTTGCGGTCTCAGGGCAACCGTTGCCGCCCTGTTCTTATTTTGTCATTTTTTTGTTGTTCTTTCCTGTCCGGTTTCCTGCTATACTATGGTCACCGACAAAAATCGACAGAAAGGAACATCCGATCATGCGCCGTTTTACCGCACTGCTGCTTGCCGCGCTGATGCTGCTCTCCCTGGCTGCCTGCGGGCAGGGAGCCTCCGCTGGCGGCTCCGCTCAAAATGCCGCCGGAGACCCGACTCCGGAAGAGGAGGCCCCGGAGTTGCCGGAGCCGGAACCCTATGAGATTTCAGACCCCACGGTCATGCCGGAGGGCGGCGTTCGGGACGGTGTCACCTACGCGGCCTATGACGGCATCGTGGAGCACCTGTTCTTCCATCCAGTGGTGGCCTATCCGGAGCTGGCCTTTGACGGAGACGCCCAGGCCAACGGCATTGACGATTACATGGTGACGGTGGATGAGTACAACAAAATCCTCCAGAGTGTCTATGACAAGGGCTACGTGCTGGTGGACATCGGCGATGTGTGGAGCGAGACCACCGGCGAGGACGGTCAGCCTAAGATGGTTCGGAACACCCTCTACCTGCCGGAGGGCAAAAAGCCCCTGATCCTCTCCTACGACGACACCAACTACTATGAATATATGCTTGCCAATGGCTTCACCTACAAGCTGGTGATCGGGGAGGATGGCAAGATCGCCTCCTGGGGCAAGGACCCCCAGGGCAATGAGGTGACCTCCCGGGACCTGGACGCCATCCCCATCCTGGACAAGTTTGTGGAAGAGCACCTGGACTTCTCCCCCTTCGGCGCCAAGGGCTGCCTGAGCCTGACGGGATATCAGGGCATCCTGGGCTACCGCACCCAGACGGATCAGGATGTGGAGTGGACCGCGGAGCGGGAGGCCAACCGCCAGAAGGAGATCGAGGCGGTGAAGCCTATTATCGCAGAGCTCAAGCGCACCGGCTGGACCTTCGGCAGTCACACCTGGGGGCACATCCGCCTGGGCACCAAGAGCCTGGAATCCATCCAGGCGGACACCCAGCGATGGTTTGACGAGGTGGGCAGCCTGGTGGGTCCCACTACCATCCTGTTTTACCCTCACGGGGAGCGGCCCGACGGCAACGACTGGCAGAACACCGGCCCGGTGTTCCAATACCTCCAGAGCCAGGGCTTCCGAGTCTTTGCCTCCGTGGGCATTGAGAGCTTCAGCTATATCAAGAAGGATCTCTGCGCCGTCATCTGCGACCGGCTCCACCCGGACGGCACCACCCTGCGCCATTCCAGAGACCGGTACTTGCAATTTTACGACGCAAAGGATATCATGGATGTAACGGTTCGTCCCCAGCGGGAGATCGACTGGGCGTAAGGGGGGAGAGCCACCGTGAAAAGGTGTGTCTATTTGTTTCTGCTGTCCATCCTTCTGGTGGCCGGGCTGACGGCCTGCGGCTCCGGGAAAGCAGAACAGGAGGTTCCCTCCCTGACTGAGATCGAGGGCATGACGAATGATGAAGCCGCTGAGGCCCTGTCCGGTTTTTGCCGCCAGGACATTCTGGACGCCTGGGGAAAGCCGGGCGGCGGCCTGTCCGGCCTGTTCGGGGACATTTATGATGCCCCCACCCTGGGCGGCTGGGTGATCGTCCAGTATGATATCCCGGCCACCACCAGCACGGACACCGACCTGAATGCTCTGCCGGTGAGCTGGGTGTCGCTTCCGGCCGTCAGTTGAGCGCATCTTGCAAAGGAGTGTATTTCCATGACCCGTGAAGAACTGAAGGCCGCGGCCGTCGCCATGCTGGACCGGGCCTACATCCCCTATTCCCACTTCCCCGTGGGCGCCGCCCTGGAGTGCAGCGACGGTACGGTGTTCACCGGCTGCAACATCGAGAACGCCTCCTTCGGTCCCACCATCTGCGCCGAGCGGACCGCGGTGGCCAAAGCCGTCAGCGAGGGGCACCGGGACTTTGTCCGCATCGTGATCGCCGGGCGGAGCCGTGAGCTCTGCGTCCCCTGCGGCGTGTGCCGCCAGGTGCTGCGGGAGTTTGCCCCCAACATCGAGATCATCTGTCTCAACGGCGCCGGAGAGGAGCGGACCTTCACCCTGGAAGAACTGCTGCCCCACAGCTTTGGCCCGGAGTACCTGCAGTGACGGCTCCCGCCGAAGGGGCGCTGCGCATCCTGAAACTGGAGCCGGTGGACTTTTGCTGCGGGGAGGTCCTGGCCGAGTCCCAGATATGGGTGCTGGCAGAGGACCGGACCGGAAAGCGCCTCTCCCGCCGGATCCCAGCCACCAAGGCCGCGGAGCTGGGCCTTCTCCCAGGCGGTTTCTGCCGCCGGTCGGATCTGCACATCTGAATCAAAACATGCCGCCGGTGCTGAGGCACCGGCGGCATGGGCTTTATACTAGCTTTTCAAAGTAGAAGAAGGTGTCGTCCTCCCCCTTCTTCCGCATACAGGCCGACAACATCTTGTAGGACGCCTGGTTCTCCTTGTAACACTTGGCCACCACCCGGCTCAGATGGATTTTGTACAGGCCCCACTCCGCCACAGCAGCGAAGGCCTCGGTGCCGTATCCGTTTCCGGCGTATGCCTTGTCAATCCGGCAGCCCAGCTCCGCGCCGCCCCGGCAGTCGAACCGGTACAGCACCGCCTCGCCGATGAGCTTCCCATCCAGCCGGACGGCAAAGTTCACCGCCTGCCGGTTTTCAAAATCCCGTTTCGCCACGTCGAAGAAGCTCCGCTCCTCCACCCGGCCGCCCAGGCCGCCCACATCGTCATAGCCCCACCAGCGGTTCCGGTCGGCGTCCAGCACCAGGGCGTTGTAGGCGGGGATATCCGCCTCTGTCAGGGCGGAGAGGGTCAGCCGCTCCGTCTTCAGCTCCGGAATGGCCTGCACGTGGTTCAGCAGCTCATTCTGGGGATCGAACCGGTACTTGGGCGCCAGCCTGGCCGGGCCGTACTGGAGCTTGGAAGTCCTGAGGCCCTTGTCCGCCGCGTCATCCTCCCGGTTGATCCACTGGCAGCCATCGCCAAAGGCGTCGGCGAATGCCTGGACCAGCGCAGGATATACACCGGTATAGGAGTAGAGGGCCTTTTCAATGTGGATGATCAGGGTGTCCCCACACTTTTCCGCCAGGGACAGGGCGATCAGCTTCTCCCCGTCAAACATGCCGCCGGTGAAAAAGTAGGGCTTGCCGGTCATCTTCAGCATCTTCTTGGCCAGCTCCAGCTCATTTTTGGCCTTGGCGTTGCTGTCCTTGGGGAACTCCGCCTCATAGTCCTGCCAGAACTGCTCGATCACCGGTGCGTCCGCCGCCGTCAGGGGGCGGAACTGCGCATCCGGCCACTTGGACCGGAACTTGTTGATGTGGTTCCGCTGGCCGGAGTACCGCCGCCCGGCGAAGAACTGCAAATCCTCCCGGTAATAGACGTAGTCCCGCCAGGTCCGCACATCGCTGACCCGCACATAGGGATACCGGCCCAGCAGCTTGGCGGCCCTGCACTCCGGCACCACAGAGATCACCGGGGGGATACCCCGCTCCAGACAGTCGTTCTCAATGGCCTCCAGGGCCGCATCCTCGTCCCCCTCCGGGCCGGGAACCGGGTAGTCGAAGACTACCTGGCCGTCGATCTCATTGCGGACCACCAGGCATCCGGCAATCTCCGCCCAGGCCGGGTGGAGCGCGGCCTTCCACATGAGCTTGGTGCCCACGGAATACTCACACAGGCCGAACTCACAGGTCTGGTAATACCGCCGGAGGCGGGGGGCCTCCTGCTTTGTCACTGGTTTGAACTCTAGCATACTTTCATTCCTTGTCCTTGATCGTAAAGCACGGGATATGCCTGTGCCGTTTCCTACTCTTCCCGCAAAGTATATGCCCCGCTCCGCAGGGGTGCAGTCGTTTTCGCAACAGCTCTCCGGGCTGTCAGCGGAGAAAACGGCCGCGGGTGCCAGCCCGCGGCCGCTGCGTCACACATCAGTTCATCTGCTTGCGGCGGCTGAGATTCATCGTGCCGTCCTGCATGGCGTTCAGGGAGTCCAGACTCTTGCCGGTGCCCAGCGCCACACAGCTGATAGCGTCGTCGGCAATCACTGTGTGGATGCCGGTCCGGGCCGTCACCAGCTTGTCAAAGCCGGAGACCAGGCTGCCGCCGCCCGTCATGACGATGCCGTTGGTGGAGATGTCCGCCACCAGCTCCGGCGGCGTCCGTTCCAGTACGGAGTGGATGGCCTCCATGATCCGCTCCACCGGCTCCTCAAAGGCATCCATCATCTCCGTGGAGCTGACGGTGACCACCTTGGGCAGGCCGGTCAGCAGGCAGCGGCCCTTCACGTCCATGGTCTCCTCCTCGTCCTTGGGGAAGACACAGCCGATCTGCTTCTTCATCTCCTCAGCGGTGCGCTCGCCCACCAGCAGGTTGTGCTTGCGGCGCATGTACTTGACCACGGCCTCGTTCAGCTGGTCGCCGGCGATCTTGATGGAGGCGCTCTCCACCACGCCGGACAGGGAGATGACAGCGATGTCCGCGGTGCCGCCGCCGATGTCCACCACCATGTGACCGTCGGGCTGGGTGATGTCGATGCCAGCGCCGATGGCTGCGGCCACCGGTTCTTCAATGAGGTAGACCTTCCGGGCGCCAGCTTGGATGCCCGCGTCGATGACGGCGCGCTCCTCGACCTCCGTAATGCCGGAGGGCACGCAGATGATGACCCGGGGCTTGAAGAAGGACACGCCCGCCACCTTGTGGATAAACTCCCGCAGCATCCGCTCCGTCATGTCGTAGTCGGAGATGACGCCCTCCCGCAGGGGGCGGATGGCGATGATGTTGCCGGGGGTCCGGCCCAGCATGGCCTGAGCCTCTGCGCCCACCTTCAGCAGCTTGCCGGTTGTCTTGTCCATGGCCACCACGGACGGCTCGTTCAGGACGATTCCCTTCCCCTTTACATATACCAAAACCGACGCGGTACCCAGATCGATACCGATATCCTTCGTCATGGACATACTGACTCCACCTCATTTGATCTTTCTGTCTTATAGTATAAGCGGTTTTCCCGCGAACAATCATACAGTCTTTATTATACTGGCAGTTTCCTGGGAATGCAACACTAATTTGTGAACAATTTCCACCGATTCAGGCCTTTTTCCCGCTGTCCCTCTCCAGCGGCGTCAAGGCCGCTGCGGCGCAGACCACGTCTGCCGCTCCGGCCTCCCGCAGCACCCGGGCGCACTCTGCCAAGGTGGCGCCGGTGGTGCAGATGTCGTCCACCAGCAGGATACGATGCCCCGAGATCCGCTCCGGGTCCACCGCCTCATAGACCCCCAGCACATTGGCCCGGCGGGCGGCAGCTTCCTTCAGTCCCGACTGGGCGGGGTTGTGGACGGTCTTGCGCAGCAGCGGCAGCGGCTTCGTCTCCCACAGGCGGCAGGCGCTCTCCGCCAGCAGGCGGGCCTGGTCATACCCCCGCTGACGCAGGCGCCTGGGGCTGACAGGTACCCAGGTCACCGTGTCGAACGCTCCGGAGAAGTGCTCCGCCGCGCACCCGGCGATCAGCTCTCCCAGGGGCGCCGCAGCAGAGGACATCCCCCGGAACTTGAAGCGGTGGAGCCCCTCTCGGGCCAGGCCCTGGTACCACAGAGGCGCCGCGCAGAGAAAGCCGCCGGGCCCCCGGCGCAGGGCGTCGGCTCCCTCCGTCCAGGGAAGCTCCCCGCGACAGGTGTCACAGATGCCCGGTCTGTCCAAAACACGGCCGCAGAAGGGGCACTTGGCTGGGAAGATGAGGTCCAGGAGGGCGGACAGCAGGCTCATCGTTTCTCTGCCTCCGCCAGCAGTTCGTCATACGTGGTATGCAAAGCGTCACGGATACCCCGGAGCTGGGAAGCCTTGATATGCTGAGCCCCTCGTTCAATCTTCACCAGCGATTCCCGGGTGATTTCCACGCCCTCCAGCTGGAGCAGGCGGACCAGTGCCATGGGCTTGATGCCTCGATTTTTTCGGATCCGCCGAATATTGGCTCCAATCCGGATGTCCTGCTTGATCTTCTGCTCCTCCATAGACGCCTCCGCAACAGGACCTGTTTCGGTCCGATTTTGCTTTATTCTATGGAGGAAAGGTAAAAAAATGGGACCCATATGGGTCCGTGTTGCACGCCTGTTCTATGAAACCGTTGGCGTCAGTTTCCATCTGCAAAACTCAGCCATGACGGCTGGGCGGATACGCAGGGGACGCCGGATGGCGGCCTCGGGGTGTCTGCTCCCGCAGGGGCTGGTCCAGCAGGGATACAGCCCCCGTTTCTCTTTTGTCTTTCCAAAAGGGAAACGGGGGTGTATCTGCCCAGCCAGCAGCATAACTGCCCGTCCCGCGTCCAATGGGACGCACCCCATCCTCCACCGGCAGCAAACCTGGCGGCCTTTATCTCTCCGCCGGATCCGCAAAATGTGCCAGCCTCCACCGGAGGCCGGAATACCGCCGCTGCTGACGGTCGTTGGCCGCCATGGCCCGGATGGCCGCGTCGTCCCCCACCACGATCAGAAGCTCTCTTGCACGGGTCAGGGCCGTGTACAGCACTCCCCGCACCATCAGGGACGGCGCTGCCGGCATGGCCGCCAGCACCACGCACTGGTACTCGCTACCCTGGGCCTTGTGGACCGTCATGGCATAGGCCAGATCGATCTCATTGAGCATATCCAGCGTGTACGTGGCGATCCGGTCATCAAAGTTCACCACCAGCAGCTCTCCGGACGGGTCGATCTCCACGATCCTTCCCACGTCTCCGTTGAACATGCCGGTGCCCACGGTGCCGTCCGCCTTTTCCCATACCACGTTGTAGTTGTTTTTCGTCTGCATGATCCGGTCTCCGGTGCGGAACAGCCGCTCTCCCCACTGGATCTCCCGTTTGTCCGCCGCCGGCGGGTTCAGCGCCGCCTGAAGACAGCGGTTCAGATTCTCCGTGCCGCTGGGCCCCTTCCGGGTGGGCGTCAGCACCTGGATCTGGTCCGCCGGGATGCCCATGTGGTCCGGCAGCCGGGTTTTGCACAGCTCCACCACCGTGGAGAGGGTCCGCTCCCCATCCCGGCGGCAGAGGAAGAAGAAGTCCCCCTGGTTGTTGGCCAGCTGGGGCGGCTGGCCCAGGTTCACCGCGTGGGCGTTGCGGATGATGGCCGACTGCTCCGCCTGGCGGAACACCTCCCGGAGGAACACCGTCTCCACCCTGCCGCTGCGGATCAGGTCGGAGAACACGTTTCCCGCCCCCACGGAGGGCAGCTGGTCCGCATCCCCCACCAGCACCAGCCGGGTGCCGGGCCGCAGGGCCCGCAGCAGAGCGGAGAACAGCGCCAGGTCCACCATGGACATCTCATCCACGATCACCGCGTCCGCCTCCAGCGGCTCCTTTTCCGTCTTTTGGAACGTCACCTGATGGGTGACGTCGTTCCAGCTCATCCCCAGCATCCGGTGGACCGTCTGGGCCTCCATGCCGGTCAGCTCGCTCATGCGCTTGGCCGCCCGCCCGGTGGGGGCCGCCAGGACGATCTCCAGGCCCATCCGCCGGAACAGGGCCACGATGCCCCGGACTGTGGTGGTCTTGCCGGTGCCGGGGCCTCCCGTGAGGACCAGCACCCCCGTCCGGGCGGCCAGCTCCACCGCCTGCCGCTGCAGGGGCGCATAGGTGATGCCCTGCTGGGCCTCCAGCTCGTCCACCGCCCGGCCCGCCTGGGCGCTGCGGTCTGTATCCGCAGCCAGCAGCCCCGCCAGGCGGATGCAGGCGGAACACTCCGCCTCCCACAGCCGCCGGAGGTAGCAGGCCTCCACATGGGCCACCTGTTCCTGGACCACCGCGCCCCGTTCAATGAGGCTGTCCAGAGCCTGCTCCACCAGCTCCGCCCCGCTGTCCAGCAGCTGGGTCGTGGCGGAGATCAGCTTGTTCCGGGGCAGGAACACGTGGCCGTTGTTTTCATTGTGGCTCAGCTCAAAGGTCACCGCCGCCTGGAGCCGCTGGTCGCTGTCCGCAGCCAGCCCCATGCCCATGGCGATCCCGTCGGTGACGGAGAACTCCACCCCGCACGCCTCGCCGGAGAGGAGGTAGGGATTCTCCCGCACCTTCTCCAGCGCCGCGTCGCCGTACTGCCGCCGCAGCTCCATAGCCAGGACAGGAGGCAGCTGGTACTGGGCCAGAAAGGCCATCAGCCGCCGCAGGCCCATGTGCCGGCGGAAGCTCTCCGCGATCTCCTGGGCCTTGCGGGCGGTGACGCCTTTGAGCGTGGTCAGGCGCTCCGGCTCCCGCTCCAGAACGTCCAGGGTCTCCGCCCCGAACCGCTCCACAATCCGCCGCGCGGTGGCGGGGCCCACCCCCTTGCAGATGCCGGAGGAGAGATAGCTGAAGATCTCCTCCTCGTCCTCCGGCAGGCTCCGCTCCAGCTCCACCGCCCGGAGCTGTTCCCCGTGCTGGGGGTGGGTCTCCGGCACGCCGGAGACCGCCAGGTGCTCTCCCGGCGCCACGCAGGGGATACAGCCCACCACCGTAATCACCTCACCCTCCTCCGTCAGGAGGCGCAGGACCGTATAGCCGTTCTCGGCGTTTTGAAAAATGATGCTATGTACCGTTCCCTCACAGGTGACCAGCTCTTCCATGCTCTTCCTCTTTCGTATGCTCGTTTTCGTCCAGGCGGATCACGGCGCCGTCCGTCAGCGCCACCCCCGGATCCCGGTCCGCCAGATAGGCCGCCAGCGCCCGGGCGTCCCGGGTTAGCCCACAGTCCGCCAGCACGATTCTGGCCCCGGGCAGGCGCCCCCGCAGGCGCCGCAGCTCCCGCACGTCCGCCTCCATGGCCAGGGCCTCTCCCCGCAGGGGCAGCACCAGCAGCAGCCCCGGCACCGCCGGCCGCCCCGCCCGGAAAAAGGCCCCTGCCACGATCCACACCAGGGTGGTCACGCCCACCGCGGAGAGGAACGCGATCAAACCGTCTTGCAGCAATGTCATCCCAAATCACCTCGGGATAGTGTATGCAACGGGGCAGATTCGGTGTTCCGGGGCGGGAGTGTTTGGGGTGCGTCCCATTGGACGCGGAATGGCAGCTATGATGATAGCTGGGCAATGCACCCCCCATTTTCTTTTCGGTCTTGCCGAAAAGAAAACGGGCCGTGCACGGTCCAAAAGAAAAGGCCGCTTGGACGCGCTCCGGTGCAGTGGCCCTCCGCGCTGACGGGGGTCGGCGTACCGGTGCCTGCTCCGATTTTGCCTAGCCTTCGGGCACGCTTAGGTCTTCTGCGGTTCCCCCAACTGCCGACCCGTGGCGGATGGTGCGGAGGTCGTCGGGGTGCAAGATCGCATTTGACCAGCTTCTCTTTTCGCGCGTTCCGCGTCGCTACGCGCTGGCTGGTTCTCCGCGGAAGCGTGAGCGGCAGCGGAAAGCGAAGCAGGGGTATCCCTGAACCTCCCCGGGCCTAAGGATTCCCCAAGGGCGGTGCGTTTCCGTCCCCGACTTCTGCAAGGGAGTGCCAACCATCCCCCGCCGGCGGCAGGAGGTCTGCGCTGGCGCAGACCGACCCGCCGAAGCGCTTTTTCTCTTCCACCGGGCGCGGCGCATTCTCTTTTTGGCGCAACCAAAAAGAGAATGGGGGGCGCATCCCGCCGGACAAGCCCCCTGCGGGAGCAGAGATCCCCGAGGCCGCCGCGATGGCGGCCCATCTCATGTTACCCCCGCTTGTCGCTTCGCCCCACCAGATAGTCGATGGTGACGCCGAAGTGGTCCGCCAGCTTCCAGACGTTTTCCAAATTCGGCAGATTGGCCCCTCTTTCAAACCGCTGATAATGTGATTCCGCAACCCCAATAGCTTCCGCTACCTGCACCTGTGTTTCGCCTCGTTCTTGACGTAGTGCACGTATCCGGTCCTTAAAAATGATTTCCATTGAATGCTCCTCTTGACACTAAAAATTTTTAGTGTTATTATCTTATCGTGCACTACAAAACTTTAGTGTTTTGAAAGGTGGTTTCTATGTCAGACTTTATGATATGGCTTTATCTCCACTACATCAAGCCCTACCTGGACACTGTCCCAGCGGACGACTATAACTTCCACATGGATATGATTCATAACGAGTTGGGTTATCACGCCTTGGAAAGCTATGAAAAAAACCTGGAGTTCACCGCCATCCACGCTTTCCTGCTGGGCCTGCGCACCGGCCGGGGCCTGCCCCGGGAGTGATTCACCGCCCGATGCCCAGCTCCCCCAGGATGGCTTCCTCTCTCGCCCGCATCTGGGCCTTCTGGGGCCCCTCGTCCAGATGGTCGTACCCCAGCAGGTGCAGAACAGAGTGCACCACCAGATAGCTCAGCTCCCGCCGTTTGGCGTGGCCGTACTCCCTGGCCTGGGCCGCCACATGCTCCATGGAGATCACCATGTCCCCCAGGGGCACCAGGCCGGTGCCCGGGTCTGCGTCCTCCGGTGCGGGCAGCTCCCCGGGCCGAAGGTCGAACTCCGGAAAGCTCAGCACGTCCGTAGAGGCGTCCACCTGCCGCATCTCCCGGTTGATTTCGTGAATGCCGCTGTCGTTCGTCAGCAGCACGTCCACCTCACAGGGAACGTCCACCCCCTCCGCCGCCAGGGCGGTGCGGATCACCTTGCGGATCAGGGCGCAGTTGCCCTCACTGGCGGCGCCGGGCACGTCGGCGGTGACGGGGATATAATGCCGCTTCGCCATCACTTCCGCCCCTTTCCGCCGTTTTTCGCGGTCTCGTACCGCTCATAGGCCTCCACGATCCGCTGGACCATCACATGGCGGACCACGTCGGCGTTGGTCAGCTCGCAGATGCCGATGCCCTCCACGTCCCGCAGGACCCGCATGGCCTCCTTCAAACCGGACGCCTTGCCGTCCGGCAGGTCGATCTGGGTCACGTCGCCGGTGATGACGATCTTGGACCCGAAGCCCAGCCGGGTCAGGAACATCTTCATCTGCTCCCGGGAGGTGTTCTGTGCCTCGTCCAGGATGATGAAGCTGTCGTCCAGCGTCCGGCCCCGCATATAGGCCAGAGGGGCCACCTCAATGTTGCCCCGCTCCAAATACTTCTGATAGGTCTCCGCCCCCAGCATGTCGAAGAGGGCGTCGTACAGCGGCCGCAGGTAGGGATCCACCTTTGATTGCAGGTCCCCGGGCAGGAAGCCCAGCCGCTCGCCGGCCTCCACCGCCGGACGGGTCAGGATGATGCGGTTCACCTGCTTGTCCCGAAACGCCTGCACGGCGGCGGCCACGGCCAGATACGTCTTGCCGGTGCCCGCCGGGCCCACGCCGATGGTGACGGTGTTCTTCAGGACGGACTTGATATACTCCTTCTGACCGATGGTCTTGGGCTTGATGGGCCGGCCCTTGGCGCTGATGCACAGTACGTCGCCGGTGAGCTCGGTGATCTGGGACTCCTTGCCGCTGCGCACCAGGCCGATGACGTAGCGGACGTTCTGCTCCCCGATGGCCTCCCCCCGCGAAGAGAGGGTCAGCAGGGCCTGGATGGCCTTGCAGGCCAGCATGGTGTCCTCCGGCTCGCCCTCCACCCGGAGCTCCCCGTCCCGGTTCACCACCGTGACGGAGAACTCCTGCTCCAGCAGGCGGATGTTCTCGTCAAAGGAGCCAAAAATATTCACGGCCTGCTCCAGCCGCTCAATGCTGATTCGCTGTTCCAAGGTATCACTCCTGTATCTCCCGGGCATCAGCCGCCCGATTCTTCTGTGGGGTCTGTGTAGATGGGCACGGCCCGGCCGATCTCCTCCACACACTCCGCCGTCAGTGTCACCAGCAGTCCGTCCCCCTCCCGGCGAGAAGTGCACAGGGTAGAGCTGACGGTGCCGTAGGGGTCCACCAGAGTGTGGAGGTAGTCCGTGAGGATCGCCTCACCCCGGCTCTCCGCCTGGGCGGCGGAGACCTCGGCGGGGACCGTCTCGTAAAAACGAAAGGTCTCCTTCACAAAGGTGACCGGCAGCGGCAGCCCGAACAGGGACCACTGGGTCCTTTCGGTTATTTTATCATAGTTTCTCGTCCCGATGCTACTGTTTAAAAAGAATTTTACCCGATTTGTCCCAAAGACCAGGGAGTAGCCCTGTTTCTCCTCTCCGGTGTACTGCTTTTCCGCCACCGTCAGAGGCATTACTGTGGAGAGGGTGTACCAGGTCCGGGCCTCCACTTTCCCCATGCCGGTCAGGACCCGGGCGCCCACGGTCTCCGTGTCCTCCACGCCGGAGATCAGCAGCTCGCCCGCCTCCACCGACGTCCCGGGCAGCACGCACCGGACCCCATCCATCGCCTGGATGTCCAGGATCAGCCCGTCCCGGCGGGCCACCACGTTGGTGGGCTCCCGCTCGTCCACCGGCTCCGGCGCCTCCACCCGCTCCCGCACCTCTACATAGGCCCGGCAGCCGGAGACGTTCACTGTGATCCACAGCAGCTCCGGAATCTCCAGCAGCACATGGTTGCGGATGTCCTCCGTGTCCAGGGAGATGCCGAAGGTCCCGATCCCCACCCCCTGCCGCTGCAGCGCCCGCAGGATCTCCTCGTCTGTGACCCGCTGGTTCCCCTCCACCGTGAAGTCCCAGATGAAGAAGGAGCCGAAGAACAGCAGTGCGCTGCACAGGGTCAGTCCCGCCAACAGCGCGTGCCGCCGCCGGAACCGGCCCAGGAAGAAGGGTACCCCCTCCTTCCGCACCACGGTCAGCCGGCAGTCCAGCTGTTTCACCGCCCGGCGCAGGGCGTAGTAATCCCGCCGGTTCAGCCGGCAGGTGAAGGCAGTCTCGGACTCCCACTCCATATCCCAGAAGGCCAGGTTCCGGGCGCCGCACAGATTCAGCACCCGCTCCGGAAAGGGGGTCTCCACCCGGATCCGGACCTGGCCCTGGAGCCGGTTGACGATCTGATTCAGCATGGTGTCACCTCACCCACTCCACGGCGGCAATGTCCCCGCCGATCCGCAGCTCCTCCGCCGTCATGGCCATCAGGGCCAGGCGGGCGCCCCGGACCCGCAGCACGCCGCCGGTGGTGTTTACGTCGATCTGCTCGTCGCTGTACGCCAGGATGCCTGTGTGGTGCTCCAGATACAGCTGGCGGCTGCCCATCATCTCCAGGTGGGGCAGGCCCGCCACCAGATCTGCCGGCAGGTCGAACAGCTCCGCCACCGTGTCCAGCACGCCGCCGTTTCGGTCCTTTCGATTCCGCTCCATACGTTCACCTCTTCCCGACTGTATGCACAAACGTCCCGCAACATGCCGGGGGCATAGTGTCCCCCGCTCCGGCATAGGGTGTGGAGAGGTGATGCGGGATGCGGATTCGATGGCGGATACTGGCCTGCCTGTGCCTCGGCGGCCTGCTGGTGTGGTTTCTGGCGGACGCCGGGGCCGTGCGGGACAGTGTGGCGGAAGCTTTGGCCCTCTGTGCCCGTTCCGTGGTCCCCTCCCTGTTCCCCTTCCTGGTGGCCTCCTCAGCGCTGCTGGCTCTGGGGTTCGGGGAGCTGGCCGCCCCCTGGCTGGCGGGGCTGATGGAGCCGCTGTTCCGGGTCCCCGGTGCTGGCAGTGCTGCGCTGGTGCTGGGGTTGGTGGGGGGCTACCCCATCGGCGCCAAGACGGCAGCAGACCTCTACCGGGAAAATCTGGTCTCCCGGGAGGAGGCGGAGCGGCTGCTGGCCTTCTGCAACAACTCCAATCCGGTGTTCCTCATCAGTGTGCTGGGCGTGGGGGTGTTCGGCAGTGTGCGGGCCGGGGTGTGGCTGTGGCTGATCCATGTGCTCTCCGCCCTTCTGACGGGACTGGTGTTTCGGGGCAGCGGAAAATCCGCTTCCCGGCAGGAACTGACAAGGCATCCTCCTTTCCAGGCTGTCAGCTTTGCGGAGGCCTTCACCGGGGCTGTCCGGTCCTCGCTTGCCGGGATTCTGTCTGTGTGCGCCTTCGTGGTGTTCTTCTATGTGCTGGCGCAGCCTCTCACCGCCATGGGCGGCCGCCTGGGGGCGGTCCTGGTGGCGGCGCTGGAGCTCTTCTCCCTGACGCCCCTGCTGACAGCTGATGCCTTCGGCTTTCTTCTGGCGGCGGCAGCAGCGGGCTGGGGCGGCCTCTCGGTCCTGTGTCAGACGCTGGCGGTGCTGGAGGGCAGCGGCCTGCGGCTGCGGAACTGCTTCCTGGGCAAGGTGGTGCAGAGTGCCTTCTCCCTGCTGCTGGCCGCTTTGCTGGTGGGCTACGTGCTGGGATAAAAACAGCCTCCCTGTTGTCGAAGCCGATAACAGGGAGGCATATTTTGTCGTGAAATTCCGTTTTGTGATGGAATTACCGCTGGCCCTTGTCGTAGGGAATGCCCTCCGCCTTGGGGGCACGGGACTTCTGAGATGTGAAGGCCAGCACCACCAGAGAGATGACATAGGGCAGCATGTTATACACGGAGCTGGGCAGGTTCAGATTGCTCAGCAGGTCGAAGCCGCTGTACACATTGCCCAGGGCCCGGAAGAAGCCGAACAGCAGCGCCGCCAGGGCGATGCGGGTGGGCTTCCACTGGCCGAAGATCATCACCGCCAGGGCCAGGAAGCCGAAACCGGCCACGCCGTTTTCAAACTTCCACTCGCTGACGCCCGCGATGATATACACAATGCCGCCCAGGCCGCCCAGCACGCCGGAGATCAGTACGCCGGCGTAGCGCATCCGGTAGACGTTGATGCCCACGGAATCCGCTGCCTGGGGATGCTCGCCGCAGGCGCACAGCCGCAGGCCGAAGCGGGTCTTGTACAGCACCACATAGGCGATTACCAGGGCGATCACCGCCAGCAGCATGCACCAGTTGAACTCAAAGCCGCCGATGTTCACCAGGAATGCCTTGCGGCCGTCCAGGTACTGGATGGTGGAGGACACGTTGTCCGGATCGGCGGCGGTGTTCATGGCCTTCACGAACACGGTGGCCGCGGCGGTGCCCAGCAGGTTCATGGCCGTGCCCACCAGTGTCTGGTCCGCCTTGAAGTTCACGGCCGCCACCGCCAGCAGCAGGGAGTAGATCATGCCCAGCAGGATACTGGCCAGCACCGTCAACAGCACCACCACAAAGGCGGAGGTGCCTGCAGGCAGGAACTTCATCATCAGCGCACCGCCCAGGGCGCCCATGACCATGATGCCCTCCAGGCCGATGTTGATGACGCCGGAGTGTTCAGAGAAGCAGCCGCCCAGCGCCACCAGCAGCAGGACGGAGGCGAAAATCAGCGTGTATTGCAGCAGCAGTAACATTACGCCTTCCCTCCTTCCTCAGAGCCGGGCCGGTCTTCCTTTGCCCGCCGCTTTTCATCCCGCCGGTCCAGCCGGCTGTTCATAAAGACCTTGAAGAACAGTACGAAGCCGCACAGGTAGATAATCAGGGCGGAGATCAGATCAGAGATCTGGGCGGAGTACATGGTCTTGTCCACATACGCGCCGCCGTTGGTGATGTGCTGAATGAAATACGAGGAGAAGATAGCGCCGATGGGATTCAGTCCGCCCAGGAAGGCGGCGGCGATGCCGTTGAAGCCCATGGCCGGCACCGCGGACTGTGTGACCTGCCACTGCTCGAATCCGGTGAGGAACAGCGTGGCCGCGCCCATGCCGGCAAGGCCGCCGGCGATGGCCATGGTGAGGATGATGTTTCGCTTCTCCTTCATGCCGCAGTACTTGGCCGCAAACTTGTTGCAGCCGGTGGCCCGCAACTCATAGCCCAGCTTGGTCTTCTCCAGCAGGACCCAGATGCCCACGGCCACGATCACCGTCAGGGGGATGGCGATGGTCACATACTGGTTGTCGGAGAACAGGGCGCCCAGGCCCAGAGAGGGCAGGATGGCGTCGGGATTCGTGCTGCTCAGGGTGAAGGTGTAGGGACTGGCTGTCTCCTTCACCTGGGACAGCAGGGCGTTCACCAGATACAGGCTGATCCAGTTGAGCATGATGCAGGAGATGACCTCATTCACATTGCGGTACGCCTTCAGGAGCCCGGAGATGGCGCCCAGCACCGCACCGGCAGCAATAGCCGCCAACAGGCACACGTACCAGGGCAGCCCGAAGCCCAAGGCGCAGTACAGGCTGGCGCCGGCGCCGATGACGTACTGGCCGGCGGCGCCGATGTTGAACAGGCCCACCTTATAGGCGAACAGCACCGACAGGCTGCACATCAGCAGCGGCGCGGTCTTCACCAGCGTGTTGCCCAGATACCGCAGCCGGGCCGCGGCGCTGGGATAGTACAGGAAGTTCTCCACAATGGTGCGGATGGCCTCTCCCGCGCCGGCGGGGTTGATAATCAGCAGCACGATATAGCCGATCAGCAGGCCCAGCACGATGCACAGCAGGGATGCCAGCAGGGACTGGAATCCCTTGTTCCGCAGGAGGGATGATTTTTCTTGTCTCATGGTTTCTCAAGCCCCCTTCCGCTTGGCGCCGGCCATGTACAGGCCCATCTCTTCCGCCGTGGTGGTCTTGGGGTCCAGCTCGCCCACGATCTCGCCCTCATAGATCACCAGGATACGGTCGGACAGGGACATGACCTCGTCCAGCTCCAAGCTCACCAGCAGCACCGCCTTGCCGGCGTCCCGCTGGGCCACGATCTGCTTGTGGATATACTCGATGGCGCCCACGTCCAGGCCGCGGGTGGGCTGCACGGCGATCAGCAGCTCCGGGTCCTTGTCGATCTCCCGGGCGATGATGGCCTTCTGCTGGTTGCCGCCGGACATGCTGCGGGCCACTGTGACAGGCCCCTGGCCGGAGCGGACGTCGTACTGCTCGATCAGGCGGTTGGCGTACTCGCGGATGGCCTTGCGCTTCAGGAAGCCCGCCTTGCTGACGAACTGAGGCTCAAAGTACCGCTGGAGCACCATGTTGTCCTCCAGGGTGTAGTCCAGCACCAGGCCGTGCTTGTGGCGGTCCTCCGGAATGTGGCTCATGCCCAGCAGAGACCGCTGCCGGATGGGGGCGCGGGTGATGTCCTGGCCGCAGAGCGTGATCTTGCCGGACTCCAGGGGCTCCAGGCCCGTCAGGCCGTAGATCAGCTCCGTCTGGCCGTTGCCGTCAATACCGGCAATGCAGACAATCTCTCCCGCCCGGACCGTAAAGGAGATATTCTTCACAGCATTGTTGTTATGGAGCTTGGAGGCCACGGTCATACCCTCCACCACCAGGATGGGATCCTTGGGCTTGGAGGGCTCCTTGTGGACTGCGAACTCCACGTCCCGGCCCACCATCATGCGGGACAGCTCTTCACGGCTGGTCTCGGCGATGTTCACCGTGCCGATGTATTTGCCCTTCCGCAGGACCGTGCAGCGGTCCGCCACGGACATGATCTCATTCAGCTTGTGGGAGATGAACAGGATGGATTTGCCCTCTGCCGCCAGGTTCTTCATGATCTGCATCAGCTCGTCGATCTCCTGCGGCGTCAGCACAGCGGTGGGCTCGTCGAAGATCAGGATCTCATTGTCCCGGTAGAGCATCTTCAGGATCTCCGTGCGCTGCTGCATGCCCACGGTGACATCCTCCACCAGTGCGTCCGGGTCCACCTGCAGGCCGTACTTCTCCGACAGGGCCAGGACCTTCTCCCGGGCCTCCTGCTTCTGCAGGAAGCCGTTCTTGCAGGGTTCCACGCCCAGGATGATGTTGTCTAAAATGGAAAAGCATTCCACCAGCTTGAAGTGCTGGTGGACCATGCCGATCCCCAGTGCGTTTGCATCGTTCGGGTCCTTGATCTGCACCACCTGGCCGTCTTTTTTGATGACGCCCTCCTCCGGCTGGTACAGGCCGAACAGCACGCTCATCAGCGTGGACTTTCCGGCGCCGTTTTCTCCCAACAGCGCGTGGATCTCGCCCCGCTTCAGTTGGAGCGTGATGTTGTCGTTTGCGACAATTCCCGGAAAGCGCTTGGTGATATTCAGCATTTCAATGGCATATGGCTGTTCCAAGCTTACCGCCCTCCTCCTCTTGTATAGTGTATTTATTGTACTATATCTTCCGGAATATTTCAAAGAAAAAATGCAGGAATATCAGGTTTGTTTTGTAAAATTTGTCCAGAGGCAAAAAAAGAGGACGGGATTGCTCCCGTCCTCTTCCTGCAAAGACTCTGATCCTTACTTGATGTTGCCGGCAAAGTTCACCGTGATGGTGGTTGCGGGCATGGCGGAGATGTCGTTGGAAACGGTGACATCGCCGTCGTACATGGCCTTCACCAGGGCCTTATAGTCGTCCTGGGTGAAGCCGTCGCCCCACTGGGTGGTCTCCATGGGCAGCTGGACATAGTTGGCGGTGGGATCATCGCCGTTCACCAGGCCCAGGGTCTCCACCTGGCCGCCGTAGTTGGCAAAGTTGCCTGCCACGACCTCGCCCAGCATGTGCTTGACGGTCTCGGCCAGACCCTTCATGGCGGAGGTCACGCACATGCCCTCGCCATAGGTGTCGATGTTGGCGGACTGGTCCACGTCCACGCCGATCAGCTTGCCGCCGACCTTGGCAGCAGCCTCAGCCGCGGAGGTGTAGATGCCGCCGCCGCTGGCGAAGACGACCTCCACGCCCAGGGTCTGATACCAGTTGTCCATGTAGGCGGTGATATCGCTGTCGCCATAGAACTGGTTGCCATAGGCATACTCCATCACGACCTGGTCGGCGATGCCCATCTCCACGGCAGCGGCGTCAGCGCCCTGCACGAAGCCATAGCCGAACCGCTGCACGGCGGGAACGGCCATGCCGCCCAGCACGCCCAGGTGGGTGTAGCCCAGCTTCACGGCGGCGTAGCCGGCCATGTAGCCGCACAGCTCTTCCTGATACACAGCGCAGTACACGTTGGAGGGCACGGTGTAGTCCTCGCCCAGATCGCCCTGTGCCACGTCCAGCGCGATGAAGGTCACGTCGGGATACAGCTCCGCGGTCTCCTTGATGGTCTCGGCAAAGGCGTAGCCGGGCATCACGATGACGTTGTAGCCGTCAGCCACAGCGGCGTCCACCATGGCCACACGCTCGGCGGTGGAGTCACCGGCGGGCTTGTAGTACTCGAACTGCAGGCCCTCGGCGTCACAGAACTCCTGGCAGGCCTCATAGGTGGTCTGGTTGAAGGACTGGTCGGTGATATCGCCGTAGTCAGTAATCATAGCCACCTGATAAGCGGCGGTCTCGGCGTTGCCGCCATCCTCCGCATCGGCGCCCCCGTCAGCGGCGGTGTCGTCCCCGCCGCCGCAGGCGACCAGGGACAGGGACATCACCAATGCCAGGAGCAATGCAAGAAACTTCTTCATTGGAATCTACCTTCCTTCGTTTTGTTATCCGCGCGAAAATCTCTCCGCGCAGGATGACCTCAACGGGTCAGGCCCATTATAACAACTCTTCCTGAGGATTGCAACCGCATTTCCAAATTGTTTTCTTTTTCGCCACATTTTGTTGAAATTTTTATGAATTTCGGATATCTTTTTTACGGTTTTGTAAAAAGCAGAACCAATTCTGCAAAATTTTTGCTGTGGTTTGTCACAGCTCTGTTTCCATTGTCACCGGTCATTTCCCGGAGAGGTTCGGCCTGTGCCGGACCGGGAAAATATGGAAAAGATGCTCCGCGTCCCGGCCCGGCGGCTTTGCCGGCGGGCCTCCCGCTTTCACCTTTGCCGAAAGTCGCCGCTGCGGCGGGCCGATTAACTATGAAGGGGGACTCAACGTCCCCCTTCATGCTTCCCCTGCGTGGCCGCGGGGTCTGATTCTTCTTTTTTGAACTCGCCTTACTTCTTCTCCATCTCCACAGGAACGCCCAGGGCGATCTCCATCATCTGGGTGAAGGTGGTCTGGCGGTCGGCGGCAGGCAGCTCCTCGCCGGTAATCAAGCTGTCGGAGATGGTACAGATGGCCAGGGCCCGCTTGCCCGCCTCGGCGGCGTTGCAGTACAGGGCCGCGCTCTCCATCTCTACGGCCAGCACGCCCATCTTGCCCCAGTCCAGAGTGTTGCCCGCCTTGTTGTAGAACACGTCGGAGCTGAGCAGGCTGCCCACATGGGGCTCGATGCCGAGCTTCCGGGCTACCGTCACGGCGGTCTCCAGCAGGGTGAAGTCCGCGATGGGGGCGAAGGTGCCGCCCAGGCCGAACTGGTGGGCGTAGTTGGAGTCCGTGCAGGAGCCCTGGCCGAACACCACGTCCCGCACCTTCAGCTGGGGGGAGATGGCACCGGCGCTGCCCACCCGGATGATGTTGTCCACATCATAGAAGTGGAACAGCTCATGGGAGTAAATGCCGATGGAGGGCATCCCCATGCCGGAGGCCATGACGGACACAGGCGTGCCCTGATAGGTGCCGGTGTAGCCCTGGACGCCCCGGACGTTGTTCACCAGCTTCGCGTCCTGCAGAAAGGTCTCCGCGATGAATTTGGCCCGCAGCGGATCGCCGGGCATCAGAACGGTCTTGGCAAAGGCCCCCTGGGCCGCCTCGTTATGGGGAGTTCCCATGCTTTCATTTCCTCCTTATTTCTCTTCCATGGCCTTCACGGCCTTGACGATGCGGCTGGTGCCCAGGCGGGAGGCACCCAGGTTGATGAAGTCCTCCGCGTCCTTCAGGTCGGCGATGCCGCCGGCGGCCTTGATCTTCACATCGGGACCCACGTGCTTTGCAAAGAGGGCCACGTCCTCCCGGGTGGCGCCGCCGGTGCCGAAGCCTGTGGAGGTCTTGATATACTCCGCGCCGGAGGCGGTGACGATCTCGCACATCTTGATCTTCTCCTCGTCTGTGAGGAAGCAGCACTCGATGATGACCTTCAGCAGCCTGCCCTTGCAGGCGGCCTTCACGGCCTTGATCTCGGCGAGCAGGTCATCCCACTTCTGATCCTTCACCCAGCCCAGGTTGATGACCATGTCCACCTCCTCGGCGCCGTTCTCCACGGCGTCCGTGGCCATGAAGCACTTGGCGGCGGTGGTGTCATACCCGTTGGGGAAGCCGATCACCGTGCAGATGGGCAGCTTTCCCGCCACATACTCCGCCGCCTGCTTGACATAGCTGGCAGGGATGCAGACGCTGGCGCAGCCGTACTTCATACCATCGTCGCAGATGGCCCGGATCTCCTTCCAGGTGGCCGTTTGGGCCAGCAGAGTGTGGTCGCACTTGCTCAGAATCTCTTTCACTTCCATTTGAAGCATCTCCTTTATCATTCATATTTTGTCGCCCACGCCGGCGAAATATACCCGTTTTCCATGTATCTCCTGGCGGAAGACCCGCCCTTGGGCCTCCAGATGGTCCAGATGGGCCAGGGCCTCTCCCACGGCAAAGAACTTCTGCGCCAGGGGAAAATCCGCCCAGTTCCGGCAGCGGATGCTCCAACGCATCCGGCCTGCGATCTGATAGGCGGTGAGGCCCGGCGCCTTCTCCACGGTCCGCAGGGTGTCCTCCAGCCGGCGGGCGTGGTGGGCCTTCAGCTCCGCCGTCCGCTGCCGCAGGTCCCCGGTCTCCGCCCGGTGGGCGGGATACAGCTCCGCTGTGTCCAGAGCGGCCGTCCTGTCCAGACTGCTGAGATAGTCCCCCAAAGAGTCCTCCACTCCCTGCCAGCGGCAGATGTTGGGCGTGATGTGAAACAGCACATGGTCGCCGCAGAACAGCCGCCGGCGGGCCGGGTCATACAGGCACAGGTGCCCCGGCGTGTGGCCCGGCGTCAGCACGCACCGCAGCATACGGCCGCCGTAATGGAGCGCCGCGCCGTCCTGCAGCTCCGTATAGAGCCCTTCCCGCCAGGGCGGGGCCGCCGTCTGGGCCGGATTGTCTCCCCACAGGGCCTCCATCTCCGCCTGGGTGAAGCCGTCCCGCGCATATTCTCCGTAAAGCCGCTTCCAACAGGACGGATCCGAGGCGTTTTTCACGCCGGGGCTGTCGATCTCCCCGATATAGATCCGGCAGCCGGGGCGGATCAGCTCCGGCGCCAGCCCTGTGTGGTCGCTGTGGAGGTGGGTGCAGAAAATGTCCAGCCGGTCCCGGTCCACGTGCGTCTCCGCCAGCTGGCGCTCCATGGCCTCGCGGCAGGACTGCTGGCGGAAGCCCGTGTCGATCAGCAGGCTCCGCTCTCCGGTCAGCAAATAGCTGTTCAAGTTTTTCAGCGGGTTCCCCACCAAGGGGATGTCCAGCCGCCAGAGGTCCTCCGCCAATCGCTCCGCCATGGGCCGCTTCCTTTCCAAAAGGTAGATTCAGTATAGCAGACTTTGGCCCGCCTGTCCAGTGAGACGGGCCTTGCTCCCCCGCCTCCTCCGGACGGATGGGCAGCTCCGGCGCTTTCGCTGAAGGGGCCCGCTTCCAAACCTTGAAGCAGCCAGACGTATATGATATCATATAGAAAAGCAACCATTTCCGTATAAAAGGGAGGCCATCCACATGAAGCCATTGATCTTCTGGTCTATATTGGCAATGCTGTTGATGATAGGCTGTCCGTGGTTGGCAGCAACATTTGCAGGCAGCGCGGGAATGGCCGTCTGCCTTCTGCTGTTCTTTGGGGTCAATCCCATATTTTCTGCTGTATGCGGCGTATTTGCAGGAAAGGACATCAAGCGGCTGTGGCCCCTTCCAATTGTTGTCGCGGGATTATTTCTGGCAGGGGCGTGGCTATTCTTTGCGATGGGTGAAACAGCGTTTTTGTTGTATTGCGTCTGCTATCTCATGATTGGCATGATCGCGATGCTGATGCGTTCTTTTCTGAAGGGCAGAAGAGCATGATCCCAATATACAGAATAGTGGAACCAAGGCCCTCATGTGCGGCAGCGGGGCCTTTTATATACCGTTCTGTTCCGTCTTTTCCGCCAAGAGAGTCTTGGGAACGTCCAAATCGGCCCGGGCAGTAAAGGGACCGGGCCTTGCCAAGCGCTCTGCCCGGTGCTAAAATGGAGCCATTCTCAAGATTTGGAGGCTACCCCATGAAAAAACGACTTCTTTCGCTCCTCTGTGTCCTTGTCCTGACGGTGAGCGTGATCCCCGCCGCCTCCGCTCTGGAGGGGGAGGCGGCCCGGGCCGCGGACACCCTCTCCACCCTGGGACTGATCGACTCTACATATAATCTGGACGCCCCCGCCACCCGGGCACAGGCGGCCGTGCTGCTGGTGCATCTGGCCGGGGCAGAACAGGCCGCCGCGGCAGACAACTGGCTGGCCGGCTTCCGGGATGTTCCCGCCTCCATCGCCCAGGAGGTGAACTACGCCGCCCGGCAGGGCTGGATCACCGGCGTCACGGCGACAGCCTTCCGGCCGGACGCGGCCCTCACCGCCAACGCCTGGAGCGCCTTCCTGCTGCGGATGCTGGGGTATTCCGACAAGGCGGGCGACTTTACCATTGCCGACGCCGCGGGTTTCGCCCAGCGGATCGGCCTCTTCCCCATCGCCTATACCGGCACCCTGACCCAGGGGGACCTGTTTGAGATGGCGGCGGACGCTCTGTCCTTCTCCTACCGGGACGGCAGCGCCACAGTGATCGGGCGCCTGGTGAGCCAGGGGACCGTCTCCCGGGCCGCGGCCAACGCCCTGGGCCTGCTGACCCCCGCCCTCACCGCCCGGCAGGTGGCGGACCGCTGCGCGGCCGCCGTGTTCCGTCTGGACACCTATGAGACGGAGGCGTACCGGGACGAAGGCCTTGTCACCGGCGAGGCCAGCGGCTTCTTCATCACGGAGGACGGGCTGGCCATCACCAACTACCACTCCATCGCGGACGCGGTCTCCGCCACCGCCACGCTCTCCACCGGGGATGTATATGAGGTGGAGCGGGTCATCTACTACGATCCGGACATCGATATCGCGGTGATCCGCGTCTCCCACGCCGCCCTAAAGGGACACGACACCTCTGCTTTTGCCACGCTGGACATCGCGGATTCCGGCACCGGAGACCTGCGGGCGGGCGACACGGTCTACGCCATCGGCAATCCCCTGGGCCTGGGGCTGGCAGTCAGCTCCGGCATCGTCAGCGCCACGCAGCGGGATGTGGAGCGGTACGCCCTGCCCTGCGTCATGAGCACCGCCGACATCTCCGAGGGCAGCAGCGGCGGCGCCCTGCTGAACGTCTACGGTCAGGCGGTAGCCGTTACCTCCGGCGCCTATGTCTACGGCAATAGTATGTATCTGGCGGTGCCCATCGACCCCATCCTCACCGCCGATCTCACTGGTGAGGGCCTGACCCTGCCGGAAGTCCTCGAGGCGGAAACCGTCGGCTGAATACCGAAGCGCCTGAAAGAGGCGGCGCCCCATGGGCGCCGCCTCTTTTTTCGCATTCAATGGGTCAGGATGAACTGCTCCAGCTCCTCCGGTGTCCGGACCACGGCCACAGCGCCGCTCTCCGCCAGCTCGCCGGGGGCGGCGTAGCCGAAGAACTCCACGCCCGCGCAGGCGATGCCGCACGCCTTGGCGCCCAGCACGTCGAACTTCCGGTCCCCCACCATCAGGATCTCCGGCTTGTGGGCCTCCGTCAGCTCCAGGCGGCGCATAGTCTCCCGGATCACGTCCGCCTTGCTCCAGTCCCCCACGGGCGGGCTGCCCGTCACAACAGCCAAAGACGGCGTGAAGCCGAACTTCTCGCAGATGGGCACACACAGGCTCTCCGGCTTGGAGGAGGCCAGAGCCAGCACATAGCCCCGGGCCTTCAGCCGGGCGCACAGGTCCGCCATGCCGGGGGCGGCCATGTTCTCAAACTTGCCGACAGGCTCGTACCGCTCCCGGAAGGCGGCGATGGCCTCCGCGGCCCGCTCCGCCGAAAAGCCGCAGAATTCCGCGAAGGAGTCCTGCAGGGGCGGGCCGATGAATTTGATGAGGGTGCTCTCCGGCGGCACCGGCTCCCCCAGCTTGTCAAAGGCATACCGCAGGCTGTTGAGGATGCCCTCCTTGGAGTCTGTCAGCGTGCCGTCCAAATCAAAGAAAATATAGTGATACATACACTTCTCCCCTTATTCTTCGCCGGAGAGATTCTATCATGTTTCGCCCTCCTCCGCAAGAGGGGGGCGGCGCTTTTTCCAATGTAGCAGCGTCCAAACCAGCACGCCAGCCCCGGAGACGGCGCCGGCGATCAGCACCCCCTGCCGCAGCCGGAGCCAGAGTGCCACATCCGCCTCCAGCCGCCCCCGCAGGATGGTCCAGCTCTCCGGGAAACCGCTTTGGACCAGCTCTTCCCCATATCGGGCGATCCAGGGCGCCAACACCCGGTCCAGCTGGCCGTCCGCCAGGAACCACAGCCCCGCCAGAAGTACCGCCCACGCCAGCCACACCAGCCAGAGCCGCCGGGTCCGCCGCAGGAAGCCGCCGCTCCGGTGGAGCATTGGCCGCAGCCGCTCCGGTATCCACAGCAAAGAGGCATCCGCCCCCGCCCGGCGGCGCAGGGCCCGCTCCAGCACGGCGCACAGCAGCGCCAGCCCCACGGCGAAGAGCAGCGGCTTCCAGGCTTGCATGGTGTCGTAGTACCGCATCTCCGCAAAGTCCACCTCCAGCCTGCCCAGCCGCACCAGCCGCAGCAGGGCCCACCACTGGACGGCGGAGGCGGCCAGCAGCTTGCGGTACAGGTTTTCCCAAATTTTAGCATCCAACGATATATCACCGTACCGGGCCGGATGGACAGCCAGCACATAGCCGATCCATAAGAGGCCCACCGACAGCGGCCAGGCCGCCAGACTGACATAGGCCACCCGGAATGCCGCCAGCACACCCAGCGCCAGGCTGCCGATGAAACAGAGGTCGAACCGGGTCCGCAGCCGCAGCAGCAGGAGGCGCCGCCGTGCCGGTCCCTGGGCCTCCGCTGGCCGGCCCCGCAAGGTCTCTCCCGCCAGGATATCATCGGCGGTGACGCCGTACAGCTCCGCCAAGGCAGGCAGCACGGTGATATCCGGCAGCCCCGCGCCGTTTTCCCACTTGCTCACGGTCTTGTTGGAGACACCCAGCTGATCCGCCGCCTCCTGCTGGGTCATGCCCCGGGCTTTCCGCAGCGCCGCCAGATAGGCGCCTGTCTTTCCGGCATCCATGGGCCTCCCTCCTCTCTGGCCTCAGCATACCGCAAATCAGGCTGTTTGACCATCCCCCGCCCTTGAATTTTGTCTGCGGAGCGTAGAATCGGGCCGGGGACGGCAAAAAACGGCAGAGCGGGCGGCCTGCTCTGCCGTTACGCTTTCCCGTCCGGAATATGCCGCATAATGTCCCCCACCTCACACTTCAGGATCTTGCAGAACATCTCAATGGTGTGGGGGCTGACGCTCTCATTCCGCTTCAGGCGGGTGATCTGGGCTGGATTGATGTGCCAGCGCCTAATCAGGGCGTATTGAGAGATGCCTTTTTCCTTCATTTTGTCCCGCAGGCTGTCATAGGAGATCATCACACGCAAGCCTCTCTTTCTGCCTGCATGTTAACCGAAATTGATGTATGACCAGATCAACCAACATCAGTTCATGTATATGGGAGCAGAAAAGCAAGCGCCCCTCAGGGCCTTGAAAGATGTTACAGATTCTGATTAGTTTCGTGCGGCGCGAACGGTCTTACCTCTCTTTTTATAAAAATCCCCCCGGCCGGCGGCCGGGGGGATTTGCCGTATGGACTTTTCGAATCAGCCGAAGTACCGCTTCAGCAGGCCCTCGAAAGCCTTGCCGTGACGGGCCTCGTCGCGGGCCATCTCATGCACGGTGTCGTGGATGGCGTCCAGGTTGTACTGCTTGGCCAGCTTGGCCAGCTCGAACTTGCCCAGGGTGGCGCCGTTCTCGGCCTCGACCCGCATCTCCAGGTTCTTCTTGGTGGAGTCGGTCACCACATCGCCCAGCAGCTCCGCAAACTTGGCAGCGTGCTCGGCCTCTTCCAGAGCGGCCCGGCGCCAATACTCACCAATCTCGGCATAGCCCTCACGATATGCCACGCGGGACATGGCCAGATACATGCCGACCTCAGTGCACTCGCCGGTGAAGTTGGCGTTCAGACCGTCGATGATCTCCTTCTGGACCTCGGCGGGAACAGACTCGCCGAAGGACTTGCCCACGCCGACCACATGCTCGGCAGCCCAGCTCAGCTCACCCTTCTGCTCGGTGAACTTGGAGGCGGGAACACCGCACTGGGGGCACTTCTCGGGGGGATTCTCGCCCTCATAAACATAACCGCAGACAGAGCAGACCCACTTCTTCATAGTAAATGTCCTCCTTTTATACTTATCTTTTTTGAAAGCCTTTTTTCCTCAGTCCCCTTGGGACAGTTTGAGTATAACAGGATATTCTAATATTTTGAAGTTGCTTTTGCAACTAATAGAAAACTTTTCCTGGATTTTAAGTCGGCAATTTACGACTCCGTTCAAAGATCAGGTCCACCCGGCTAATCCCTCCATGACTCGTGAAGCTCACCGGGAAAAATCCCACATACCGCCAGCCTTCTGCGGCGTATGCGTCGATAAGCTCCCGGTGTTCCCGGGTGTCTGACAGGAAGCCGCCGCCGGTATCCACCGGAATGTATTTATATTGATACATGTGCCCGCTCCTTTCATACAAATTAACAGCTTGTGGCATTTCTGCTTACAGAAACGGCGGGGAGTTTGCTCCCCGCCGTTTTGGTTTTTGCAAATGTGCGTTATCTTTCCTCCGCCGCCTGGAGCGCCTTCGCCTCCGCGATGGCCTTCTCCTGGGCCGCAGGCAGGCAGTCGCCCCGCAGGCCGCTTTGCGCCCTGCGGGGACCCCGCATTGGATGCAAATCGCCCGAAGTGAATTCGGCCGATTTCAAGATTTTGCCTCCGGCAAAATACTTGTACGCCGGACTCCCGGCGGAGAGACGCGGACTGCCTCTTCCTTACTTCTCCTCCGCCGCCTGGAGCGCCTTCGCCTCCGCGATGGCCTTCTCCTGGGCCGCAGGCAGGCAGTCGCCCCGCAGGCCGCTTTGCGCCCTGCGGGGACCCCGCATTGGATGCAAATCGCCCGAAGTGAATTCGGCCGATTTCAAGATTTTGCCTCCGGCAAAATACTTGTACGCCGGACTCCCGGCGGAGAGACGCGGACTGCCTCTTCCTTACTTCTCCTCCGCCGCCTGGAGTGCCTTCGCCTCCGCGATGGCCTTCTCCTGGGCCGCAGGCGGGCAGTCCTCGTAGCGGACGAAGTGGAAGGTGAAGCTGCCGCGGCTCTGCGTCATAGACCGCAGATCGATGGCGTAGCTGCCCATCTCAGCCATGGGCACCTCCGCAGAGATCACCTGGTTGCCGTCGCCGGTGGGATCCATGCCCATGACGCGGCCCCGGCGCTTGTTCAGATCGCCGATGACGTCGCCCATGTAGCTGTCGGGCACAGTGACCTTCAGCTCGCCCACCGGCTCCAGCAGGACCGGGTTGGCCTCCGGCAGGGCGGCCTTGTAGGCCAGCTGCGCCGCGGTCTTGAAGGCGATTTCGGAGGAGTCCACCGGATGGTAGGAGCCGTCGTACAGCACGGCCTTCAGGTTCACCACGGGATAGCCCGCCAGGGGACCGTGGGCGCAGGCCTCCCGCAGGCCCTTCTCCACCGCAGGGAAGAAGTTCTTGGGCACGCTGCCGCCGAAGACCTCCTCGGCGAAGATCATGTCGTCCTGCTCCGTCTGGGGTTCAAACCGGATCCACACGTCGCCGAACTGGCCGCTGCCGCCGGTCTGCTTCTTGTGGCGGCCCTGCTTCTGGACAGTCTTGCGGATCTTCTCCCGATAGGGCACCCGCACGGGCTTCAGATCCGCCTCCACATTGAAGCGGCTCTTCAGCTTGCTGACCAGCACATCCACCTGCATGTCGCCGGAGCCGTTGAGCACCATCTGGTGGGTCTCGGCGTTGTTGGTGACGGAGAAGGTGGGATCCTCCTCGTTCATACGGGCCAGGCCCTGGGCGATCTTGTCCTCCTGGCCCCGGGTCTTGGGCACGATGGCCACGGAATAGCAGGGCTCTGCGAAGGGCAGTTCCTTCAGGGCGACGACCTTCCGGGCGTCGCACAGGGTATCGCCGGTCTTGACCTTCTCCATCTTGCCGATGGCGCCGATGTCGCCGCAGCCCAGCTCCTTCACCTCGGTGGCCTTCTTGCCCCGCATGGTGTACAGGCGGCCCAGTTTTTCAGAGACGCCGGTGCGGGCGTTGACCATGGGCAGATCCGGCGTCAGGGTGCCGGAGAGCACCTTGACGAAGCTGTACTTGCCGTACTGGTCAGAGACGGTCTTGAACACGAAGGCCGTAGGCACGCCGCCGGGGGAGACCACAAAGGGCTCCGTCTCGCCGTCCTGGCGGGTGGCCTTGTGATAGTTGCCCTCCATGGGGTTGGGCAGCAGGTCCACGATGTCGTCCAGCAGCATCAGGCTGCCCATGCAGTTGACAGCGGAGCCGCACAGCACGGGGAACAGGCTCAACTCCCGCACGCCCTGGCGCAGGCCCTGAATCATCTCGGCGTAGGTGAAGTCCTCGCCGCCGAAGAACTTGTCCATGAACTCCTCGCTGGTTTCGGCCACGGACTCCTTCAGGGCGTTGTTGAACTCCTCGATGACGGCGTCCTTGCCCTCGGGGATCTCGATCTCCACCCGCTTTTGGTCCTGCATCTCATAGGCGCGCTTGTTCAGCACGTCGATGATGCCGGTGACCTTCTTGCCCTCGTCCCAGATGGGCACCACCAGAGGCGCGATCTTGTTGCCGAACCGGGCCCGCAGAGCCTCGAAGGTGGCGTTGTAGTCGCTGTTGTCCTCGTCGGTCTTGGAGATATAGATAAAGCGGGGCATATTCCGCTCCTCGCAGTATTTCCACGCCTTCTCCAGGCCCACGGACACGCCGTCCTTGGCGGAGCAGACGATGATGGCGGCGTCGGCGGCCCGCAGAGCCTCGATCACCTCGCCGGCGAAGTCGAACGCGCCCGGCGTGTCCAGCACGTTGATCCGGCACCCCTTGTACTCCAGCGGCGCCACAGCGGTGGAGATGGAGATCTGCCGCTTGGTCTCCTCCGGATCATAGTCGCAGACCGTATTCCCGTCCGCGCCCCGGCCCATCCGGTCGATGGCCCCGGTCATATACAGCAGGCTCTCTGCCAGGGCGGTCTTGCCGTTTCCGCTGTGGCCCAGCAGACAGACGTTGCGGATGTTTTGTACAGAATAGCTCATGTTTGTTCCACTCCTTATGTTGTGCTGTTGCCGCGGCCAGTCCCACCGGCCGCCGGGGATGCCTAATGTAGAAATTATACAACCTTTGCCGGTGCAATACAACAAAAATTTTGGCACATTCCCCGTTTTGGGCAGGAGAGTGAAAAAACAGCCGGAAATTTCGTCAAGTCGGCGAAAAACAGTTTCCCCCCGCCGGGCGGCGCCATGCAGGCACGCACGGCCGTCTCCAGCGCGGCTGCAAAGACGGCAGCCGGGCCGTCCGGCCACCGGAGCAGCTGTGGCGGCCCCTCATTTCTCTCCGCCGGCTGCATCTCTCCCGCCTGTTCAAATTTCCCCTCCATCCAAAGCTGAAGGGGTGTAGAAGTTCATGATGATCCGTGATATGAGTCCCTTCTCTCCTCGTCAAACGCACCGGGGCGGGCTTTTGTCCCCGCAGTCCGTTTCATCAGAGCGCCCATCTTTTCCAAAAGAGGTTGGAAATGCCACAGTTTGAAAAATTTTCTGCTTTCGGGTAAAAAACGCGCCGGACAGAATCCTGTCCGGCGCGTGCGGGGAGGCGCGGGTCTCTCAGGTGTTGTCCCGATTGATGGGTTCCCGCACCAGCAGCCGGCGAAGCGCCTTGCCGTTGAAGGGGATCAGGGGATAGAGATACCCGTGGCCCACCAGGGGTTTTGTGGTGGCCAGCAGGACTAGGATGCCCACGAACCCCAGGCAGAATCCCCAGACGTCGAAGGCCGCTGTCAGCAGCAGCAGCGCCACCCGCAGCAGCTTGAAGGCGTACCCCAGCTCATAGCTGGGCTGGGCGAAGCCCGCCACGGAGACAAATGCCATATACACCAGTACTTCCGGCCCCAGCCATCCGGCCTGCACGGCAAAATCACCCAGGATCAAGGCCCCCAGCATGGAGAAGGAGTTGGACAGCGTATCCGGCGTGTTCAGGGACGCCAGCTTCAGCACGTCGATCAGGAATTCCACCACCAGCAGCTGGGACAGCAGAGACAGCGCCGCCGGCTCCGGGGAGGAGAGGAAATCCAGCCAGGACGGCAGGCGCCCCGGCGAGCTGACCATCAGGTACCAGGCAGGGGTAATCAGCAGGGAGATCAGGAACACCGTCACCCGCAGGACCCGCAGATACGTGCCCACCAGCGGGGGAAAATAGAAGTCATTGGCCTCCTGGGTAAAGTCAAAAAAGGTGGTGGGCAGGATCATCACCGCCGCAGAGTTGTCCACCATCAGGATGATGCTGCCCTCCATGACGCAGGCGGCGGCGGTGTCCGGCCGCTCAGTGTACCGCACCTTTGGGAAGGGGTTGCACCACTGCTTGGGGCGGATGGCCTCCGCCACGCTCTCCTGCGCCATGGTGAGGGAGTTGGCCTGGATGTTCTGGAGCTTGTGGCGCAGCTCGTCCAGCAGGGCGTGGTCCACCCGGTCATCCAGGTAGCACAGCGCCACGTCGCTGTGGGTCCGCTGGCCGACCTTCAGCCCCTCCATGGTCAGGTGGGGATCCCGGATGCGGCGGCGCAGCATGGCCATGTTGGGCACCACCGCCTCAATGAATCCGTCGTGAGAGCCCCGGAGGACCTTGCCGTCCGGCGGCTCTCCCACGCTGCGGCTGGGATACTCCTTGGCGTCGATCAGCGCCGCGCCGGACAGCCCCTCCATCACCAGCAGGCTTTTGCCCATCAGCACGGAGGTGACGATGTCATCCCGGTCATAGCTGACGTTCACCTCCATAAAGGTCACATAGCGGTCCGCGAACTGCTGCATCTCCGTCAGGCCCTGCACCGCCTCCGGCTGGAGCGACAGCCAGAAGGCCCCCATCCGCTCCAGGATGGCGTCCCCGCCGAAGCCGTCGATGACCCAGAACCGGGCCCGCCGGCCGCCCACATACAGGTCCCGACATACCATGTCGCAGCTGCGGCCTGCCCCTAGCACGTCGTTGAACCATTGCACATTTTCCTCATAATTGGATGAAATCCGATTCATGCTCCACCTCCGTGATCCCCGCTAGTATGTGCCGCGGCGGCGCGGTGTATGCCCGACAGCGAACACAAAACGGAATATCATCCGTCAAAAATCCACATCATTTTCAAAAATCCGGCAGGAAAACAGCGTATCCAACGCCGGATGCGCTGTTTGTTCCGTTCTGTCTTACGGCTTGTTCTCCGACTCCTTGGAGGCGGCCTGCCGCTCCCTGCGCCTCCTCTTCCAGAGAAGGCGGCCCGCCACGGTGCCAACCGCCGCCAGAAGCAGCAGCCACACCCAGCCGTAGGCCAGGGCCACGGCCAGACTCTCCAGTGCGCCCACAAACCCCCGCCAGCCAGAGGCAAAGGCCGCGCCCATGCGGCTTGCAAAGCTGGTAGCCGGCTCCTCCACATTGGAGAGCTGGTACACCTCCTGGAGGGAGAGATAGACAGTGGCGTAGTCCACCAGGGCGTCATACTGCCGCAGGGTGCCGGTGAGCCGCTCGATCTCCAGCTCTGTGTCGGAGATGGCGGATTCGATGGTGATGATGTCCTCCATATTCTCCGCCTGTGCCAGCAGGTTCTGCAGCCGCTCCAGCTTGGTTCGCTGGGTGGCCAGGCGGCTCTCCGCATCGTAGTACGCCTCGCTGACGTTCTCACTGGTCTGCTCCTGATAGGTGACGTGGCACAGTGTCCCCACCTGGTCCAGGAAAGGCTGGAACTGGTCTGCGGGGATGCGCACTTTGTAGTCGCCGGAGCGGTAGCCGCTGCCGTAGTCATGGACCGCCGCCTGCTCAAAATACCCCCCCAGGACCTCCACCAGCGTCCGCAGGTCCGCGTCGGCGGTGTCGAAGGCGGTGGTCTCCACCTCCATCCGGGCGGTGTAGATCATCTTGGCGTTCTCCAGACGGTCGGAGGCACCGTCCTCCGCCGTACCGCCGGAGTCCTCAGCCACTTCCGCCTCTGCCCAGGCACCGTAGGAGCCGCCCGCGTCGTCCGCCTCCTCCGTGGCGGCGCTGTTGGAGGCGGTGTCCGGCGCAGTCGTATCACCACCACCGCCGCAGCCGGACAGCAGACCCAGCAGCGTCAGCAGCGTCAGCAGCCATGCAAAGCCTCTTTTCATTCCAATACCCTCCTTTTCACGCCCCGCTTCCAAACCGGGGCCTCTGCCTATTCAGACGGAAAGGCGGGCCGTATGCTGCAGGAAAACAAAAAATTTTTCCAGCCTCTTTTTGCGCCCGGGAACTTCTCTGCCAAAGGTTGCCTTTTTCTCCCAAAGGGAGTACAATCAAGGCAGCCTTCCGCGGCGTGCCGCGGTTTTCGGAAAACAATTCGGAGGGGAAAATCTATGACATATCAGGAAGTTCTGGAACAAGCGCGGGGCGCCATGGGTCCCTACTGCAAGGCCTGTCCCGTGTGCAACGGCCTGGCCTGCAGGAACACCGTCCCCGGCCCCGGCGCCAAGGGCATCGGGACCGGCTTCATCCGTAACTATCAGAAGTGGCAGGAGCTGTGCGTCAACATGGACACCATCTGCGAGAACAAGCCGGTGGACACCTCCTTCACCCTGTTCGGCCGCACGGTGGACCTGCCGGTCTTCGCTGCCCCGGTGGGCGCTATGACGCTCCACTACGGGGACAAGTACAACGATCTGGCCTATAACGACATCCTGGTGGCCGCCTGTGCTGAAGCGGGCATCGCCGCCTTCACCGGCGACGGCACGGACCCTGCGGTCATGGAGGGCGCTGCGGCGGCCATCGCCAAGAACGGCGGCTGCGGCGTGCCCACCGTCAAGCCCTGGAACCTGGAGACCATCCGGCAGAAGATGGACCTGGTGAAGGCCGCAGATCCCTTTGCCATCGCCATGGACATCGACGCGGCGGGCCTGCCCTTCCTGAAGAACATGACGCCCCCCGCCGGCAGCAAGACTGTGGAGGAGCTGCGCGAGATCGTTGCCATGGCGGAGAAGCCCTTCATCGTCAAGGGCATCATGACCGTGGCCGGGGCCAAGAAAGCTCTGGAGGCCGGGGCCAAGGGCATCGTGGTGTCCAACCACGGCGGCCGGGTGCTGGATCAGTGCCCCTCTACCGCAGAGGTGCTGCCCGCCATCGTGGACGCCGTGGGCGGCCGGATGACCATTCTGGTGGACGGCGGCATCCGCACCGGCATGGACGTGTTCAAGGCCCTGGCCCTGGGCGCGGACGCGGTGCTGATCGGCCGGCCCTTCGTCACCATGGTGTACGGTGCCGGTGCCGAGGGCGTCAAGACCTATGTGGAAAAGCTGAAGGCCGAGCTGGCCGACACCATGGCTATGTGCGGCGCCCACTCCCTGGCGGACATCAGCCGCTCCATGCTGTACGGGTTCTGAGCTCTGCTCCCGCTTCAAATCACAGCGCCGCCCCGCGGATGCGGGGCGGCGCTTCGCTGTTCTCTTATTCCAGGTCCGCCAGGCAGGCACGCTGCCAGCGGTCCACCACCGCCAGCTGCTCCGGCGTGTGGAACCAGTGCTCTCCGGCCCCCTCCACAGTCAGGCGGCAGCCATTCCGGGCGGCAAAGGCCTCCACGGTCTCCCGGTCCGTCAGATGGTCCCGGGCGCCGTACAGGATGGCCGTGGGCGTCCGCCACCGGCGGGCAGGGTGGGTCCGGACGTATCGCAGATATTCCCAGGAGAGGGTCTGGCCGAACGTTGTGGGGATGCGCCCCTCCCGGGCCAGCCGCTCCTCACTGACACCGGCCCAGCCCATCATTTTGCGGATCAGGGCCTCCATGTCCACCACCGGAGAGAGGAACAGCGCCCCCGCCAGGGGCGCGTCCGGATATGCCAGCAGGCCGAACCAGGCCCCCAGGCTGGAGCCGAAGAGCCCCACCCGGTCCCATCTGCCCCGCAGCTCCGCCAGGGCGCACCGCAGCTCCGGCACCACCTGCCAGGGGACCAGAGCCGCGGCCTCTGACTCCCGGTCCCCGTGGCCGGGCAGATCCACGCTGACGGTCTGCCACCCGGCGTCCGCTGCCGCGGCGGCAAAGAACGCAGCCTCCGCCTTGCTTCCGCCCTGGCCGTGGAGGTAGAGGATCCCCTGCCGGCTGGGCCGCCCCCAGCGGAGGGCCGGCATCCCGCCCAGGGAAAACGGCTCCGCCCGCATCTTAAAACACGCACTGGGCGGAGAAGCAGACGCCCTCCGGGCCCAGGCCCTCCATCAGATACTCGCCGCCCTTGCGGCAGCCCACCATCCGCAGCTCCTGGCCCAGGGTGGCTTCCTTGCTGTAATTGATGAAGAACTCCCGGGGCACCTTTTCCTGCAGGTCGGCGGGCAGGTAGTCCCAGACGAAGTCGCCGTAGTTGCCGCTGTACACATGGCCGTTACCGTCCAGGTCGGACCAGACCACCTTCCGGGCGCCCAGATCCTCAACCCCCTCCCGGGGCAGCAGGATCTTCCGGGGCTCCGGAGCGTCGATGGCCTTGGGGCAGGTGCCCAGCTTCTTGGCTGTGAAGGTGCCGGGCCGCATGATGCGCCGGGTCTGCGGGTCCACCAGAATCCAGTCGCTGCGGATGGACACCAGAAGCCCCTCCCTGTCCGTGATCTCATACACCCGCTGCATGTGGGCGGCCTTGACGCCGTCCTCCCAGGTGGTGACGTCCACCACCTGCAGCGCCCTGGGGCAGCGATGGATCCGCAGGGCGATGCGGGAGAGCAGGAACACCTCCCGCATCTCATAGAGCTTCTCATAGGTCAGGCCCCGGGCGTCGTAGTCCGCCCCGGCCACGGCGGCGGCGATGCTCAACAGCGTGCTCACCCGGGCCCGCTGGTACCGGTCGCAGTCCGCGAAGATCAGCTGCTTCTGGCGCAGATAGCTGTTCTCCTGAAGGACTTCCCTCAAATCGCTCATACTTGCTCTTCTCCTTCCGGCGGGCCGTCCGCCCTTCCTGTAAGACATTCCAAAAAAGTATACCACGATTTTCCCTTTTTCACAAGCGCCGGTAGTTGACTTTTCTGCGGCGGATGTTATGATGAAGGTATCCAAATCGATCAAAGGAGGGTTTTCCCATGAAAACCGTGATTTCCACCCCCAACGCTCCGGGCGCCATCGGCCCTTACTCCCAGGGCTACGCCTTCGGCGACCTGGTCATCACCTCCGGCCAGATTCCCGTGGACCCCGCCACCGGCGCTATCCCCGAGGGCATCGCCGCACAGGCGGAGCAGAGCTGCAAGAACGTGGGCGCCATTCTGGAGGCCGCCGGCGTCACTCTAGAGAGCGTGGTGAAGACCACCTGTTTCCTGGCGGACATGGGCGACTTCGCCGCCTTCAACGAGGTGTACGCCAAGTATTTCACCTCCAAGCCCGCCCGCAGCTGCGTGGCCGTGCGAGAGCTGCCCAAGGGCGTGCTCTGCGAGATCGAGGCCATCGCCGTCAAGTAAATCTGATTTCCAGCAAAGAAAGCCGGTCCCCAGAGGGGCCGGCTCTTCTGTTTGATGCCAGGGCGCGGGAAGCGGGCCGCCGGGCCTGCCGCCCGCAGCGCGCACGGTCTCACGCCTTCCGCAGGAAGATCACGCCCAGGGTGCCGGGGCCGCAGTGACAGAAGATGGTGCACCCCGCCTTGGCCTCGATGATCTCCTGGAACCGCCCGTCCTGACGCAGGATCTCCCGGGCGATGGAGGCCAGGTGGTCGTCCGGGCAGGTGTCCACCAGAAAGGCCCGGCGGGTGTCCAGGTCCGTGCGGTCCCGCAGCCGGTCCCGGACGTACTCTTCCACCACCTTCTCGATGGAGCCCCGGTACTTCTTCGTCACCGGCAGCTTGCCGTCCACTACGTCCAGGCAGGGGTGGAGCTTCAGCAGGCTGGCACCCAGGGCCGTGGCGGTGGAGCAGCGGCCGCCCTTTTTCATGTAATCCAGCCGGTCCAGCACAAAGCTGGTCTCCACCCGGGGAATCATCTCCTCCAGCATCGCCAGGATCTCCGTCACAGACTTCCCGGCCTCCGCGGCCTCCGCGGCGGCCAGCACCAGCATCCCATGGCCCACCGTCAGGTTGGCGGAGTCCACCACATACACGCCGTCCACCTCCTCCGCCGCCAGGCGGGCATTCTGGTGGCAGCTGGAAAAGCCCATGCCGATGTTCAGGTGGATGACCGCGTCATACTCCTCCATCAGACGGCGGAACAGCTCCTCATAGTCCGCCACATTGACGGCGTTGGTGGTGGTGATCTCGCCGCCGGCGTCCACATGGGCGGCGATGTCCCCGGTGCGGATGTCCACCCCGTCCTGGTACAGCTTCCCCGCCTTGATGATCCCCAGCGGGGTCACGGTGATATTGTATCGCTCCAGCAGCTCCCGCGGCAGGTCGCAGGTGGAGTCGGTGGTGATCTTAATCATACAGACAGCTCCTTTTGGTCGCATCCCCGGACGGCCGTCCGGGGTTGAGGTTGTTGGATGGTCGGCCCCCCACGGGAGCGGTGCGCTGACGCTGCGGCTGCTGCGCCACCCCCCGCGGGGATCTGGTGCTCCGGGCGGCTGTCCCGCAGGAGGCCGGGCGTGGTCCCAGCCATGGCAGGCGCCCTCCCGCCGCTTTGCGGCCATTGTACCATAGTCTCTCCCAAAAAGCTAGTCCTATGGCGCACCGCGGCGCCGCCCGGAGGCGGCGCCGCGCTCTGTTCTTCCTTACAGCGTGACGACCGGCGATCCCGCCGCGTCGGCGGCATCGTGGGTCACCAGCAGTACCGGCCGATCCCCCGCCGTCTCCCGGATGCAGGCCAGGGCCAGGTCCCGGTTCTCCCGGTCCAGGCCGGTGAAGGGCTCGTCCAGCGCCAGCGCGTCAAAGGGCGCCAGCAGCGCTCTCGCCAGGGCCAGCCGCCGCTTCATGCCGCCGGAGAACTCCCGCACCGGCTGCGCGCCCGTGTCCGGCAGGCCCAGCCGGTCCAGCAGGGCCCGGGCCGCGGCGGGGTCATAAACCCGGCCCAGCACAAACCGGAGATTGCCCTCAGCGGAGAGGTGCTCCAGCAGCCGGTCCTCCTGGAACACGGCGGTGAGCCGCTTTCCCGCAAGCCCCTCCACCGTGCCGCTGTCCGGCCGCTCCAGCCCCAGCAGGATGCGCAGCAGGGTGGTCTTGCCGGTCCCGGAGGGCGCCATGACGGCCGTAATGCCGGGTCCCGCAGTAAAGGTCAAGTCCCGCAGCACCGTCCGGCCCCCGAAGGATTTGCACAGGTGCTTCACCGCAATCTCCATCAGCTGCCCGCCTTTCTCACTGCGGCGTCCACCAGGCGGAGGAACAGCCGCTCGAATATCACCGATACCGTCACGATCACCGCCGTCCAGGCGAAGAGGTCTCCGGTCTGGAAGTACACCTTGGCGGTGTACAGCGCCTCGCCGATAGACCCGGCAGGCAGGCCGATGACCTCCGCCGCCGCGCCGGACTTCCAGCACAGGCCCAGCCCCAATGACACGGCGGAGCGGAAATAGGGCAGCACCGCCGGCAGGTAGATGCCCCGCAGCTGCCGGGAGACCGGCACCCGGAACACCCGGGCCATCTCCAGCAGCTGCCGGTCCGTGTGCCCGATGCCCTCCAGCACGTTCAGATACACCGGCGGGAACACCATCAGGGCGGAGATCAGCAAAGACAGGTTCTCCGACGAGAAGAAGATCAGCGCCAGGATGATGAAGGACACCACCGGCACCGCTTTCACCACCGCCACCAGGGGGCTCAACAGGTCCCGGATCCACTGGAAACGGGCCGCCAGCGGTGCCAGCACCGCCGCCAGCGCGCAGGCCAGGAGAAAGCCCCCCAGGATGCGGAGGGAGGAGAAGGCCACCGCCTGCCAGAAGGCCGCCGTGCCCGCCAGGGCCAGCAGCCGCCCCAGCGCCTGCACCGGAGAGGCCAGCAGCAGCATCCGCCCGCCGGTGGTAGCCGCCAGGGCCAGACTGGCCCCCTCCCACACCAGCAGCCAGAAGGCCGCCGCCCACAGCCGGACAGAGCCTGTTCGCCGCTTCATCTGCCTCCCCCTTTCTCCTGGAAACCACCGCGCCCCGGGTGTTCCCGGGGCGCGGAAAATTTGTCAGCCGTTACGCGCCGTAATAGAAGTCGTCGTTGGGCATACCGCCGCCCACGGATTCTGCGTCCTGCTCCCACAGCACGCTCAGATAGCCGGACAGCATATCCATCATCTCCGTGCCGGTGACGCACACGATATTGCAGTAAGGCAGGGCCTTCTCCGCCACAGTAGCGTCCACGATGTCATAGCCGCCAATCAGCTCCGCCGCCTCCGCGGTGTTGGCGTTCACCCAGTCCACGCTGGCGCTGTACTGCTCCAGGAAGTTGCTGACCGCCGCCGGGTGCTCTTTCACGAAGTCTGCCCGGGCCACCACCACGCCGGTGAGCAGGGCGGAGCCGTTGTCCAGGGCGTCCCACTCCTCTGTCAGGTCCAGGGCCACCCGCAGGTCCGGCAGCTGGGTCTGGGCCACGGTGACGAAAGGCTGGGGCAGCATGGCGATGGTGGCCGCGCCGGATGCCAGGGATGCCACGCATTCGCTGTGCTCGCTCTTCCAGTCGATGGTGACGCCGGTGTCCGGGTCGATGCCGTTCTCCGTCAGCAGATACCGCAGGGCGTACTCCGGCGTGGAGCCCTTGCCGGAGGCCACGATGGTCCGGCCCGCCAGATCCGCCATGGACTGGACGGAATTGCCATTCTCCACAATATACAGCACGCCCAGGGTATTCACCGCCAGGGTGACGATGCCGCCGTCCGTCCGGTTATACAGCACGGAGGCCAGGTTGGCCGGCACGCAGGCGATGTCCAGCTCCCCCTGCATCAGCTTGGGGGACACCTCGTCGGCGGAGGCGGCCAGGGTGAACTCATAGGTGTTTCCGCCGCCAGCGGTCACCACATTCTCCTTATCCTCCAACGCTTCCTCCACAGGAGCATAATCGCTCATCAGCTTCACCATGCCCATGGCGGTGGGTCCCTTCAGGGCCGCCACCCGGACGTTGACGGACTCCTCCGCGGGCGTCTCGCCCTCCTTCCCGCCACAGGCGGCCAGGGTCAGGCACATAACCAGGGCCAGGCAGGCCGCCAGACTCTTCTTCATCCACTGTTTCATCTTCTGTTTCCTCACTTTCCTTGTTGCAGCGCATCCTCCGGCGCGTAAACGGTCTTGGCCGTGATCCCCGCCAGCCGGCCGATCTTGCCGGACAGGGCGGAGATGGCGTCCGCCGGTGCGTCCACCGCCACGCTGATGATGTTCACGCCCCGGGCGTGGTAGGGCACCCCCATCCGCCCGATGATATAGGGGGCGTACTGGTGCAGCAGCTCGTTCAGCGCCGGGACAGAGGCCGTGTCCCGGACGATGATCGCCAGCACGGCCACACGGGTCTCCACAGAGGATTCCTCCTTTTTCCAAAAAGTAAACCCCTCCGCCGCGCTGGCAGAGGGGGATTTTGACATGCGCCGTCCGCCCGGCACCGCCGGGCGCTTCCCCGTCTTGCGGCCGGGGCTGGCCCGTGCCGGTCAGAGCGACAGAAACCAAATTGTCCGGTCCGCCGGTCAGAGCTTCTTCCCAGGGACAGGGAAATGATACCATGGAACGCCCCCGCCGTCAAGGGCGGCGCTCAGAAGTCGTGCCGCCTGCCGCAGCCGACCCCCAGCTCCTCCAACACAGAGATGATTTTTTCGATTTCCGCAAAACATTCCGGGTCCGTGAGACCGCTGTCGTCCAGAACATTCCGGATTTCCCGCAGGGCCTGGAAGCAGCGCTCCTCCGCCAGTTCCCGAATCATTTTCCACGCAGCATCGCTGCCCAGCACCAATTCGATTTGATTCCGTGCAATCAGCTCCCCCACGACTGACGCGGTAAACCGGAGCTGTTCCACCCGGTCCCGGTTTTCCAACAGTTCCCTGTCGCTGATAGAATTCATTTTGATTCCCTCCTCGCATTATAACAGGACGAAATAATTATAAATCACCAGGCATGATATAGTCAAGAAAATATATCGTGTTGGTGTAAAACATGAACAAGTCCTATTACAACGCCGAGTCCAATCTCATTGCCAAACGCCTCCGACAGCTTCGGAAGGAGCGCGGGTTCTCCCAGGAGGAATTGGCCGCCCAGCTGCAGCTGCTGGGCGTGGACATTAACCAGCCTCTTATCAGCAAAATTGAGAGAAACCGCCGGTTTGTCAAGGATTATGAGCTGGCCTGCCTGTGTCAGGTCCTTCAGGTGTCCGAGCGGGATCTGCTGGCAGACTTTTACAATGCCACAGAATGATAAAAGAACCCCCATCTGGGGGTTCTTTTGCTTTACCGTCCGTAGACCTCCGTCAGCCGCCGGATGTCCGCCGCCAGCCCGGCCGCGGCCGCGCCGGGGGCCATCCGCCAGCGCCAGTTGCCCGCCGCCACGCCGGGGACGTTGATCCGCCCCTCGCTGCCCAGGGCCAGGTAGTCCTGCATCTGGGCCACGAACAGCTCCGCCGTGCTGCCCATGCCGCACCGCAGCAGCGCCTGCCGGACATTCTCCCGGCCGGAGGCCCCCAGATACCGCTCCGCGAAAGCCCGCTCCGCTTCCCCTGCGTGGTCGTACCAGCCCAGGGCGGTGTCGTTGTCGTGGGTGCCGGTGTAGCAGACGCACCGGCGGCTGCCGTAGTTGTGGGGCAGATACTCGTTGCCGGGGTCTGAAAAGGCGAATTCCAGCACCTTCATGCCCGGCAGGCCCGCCGCCTCCCGGAGCTGGTGGACCTCCGGCGTGAGAAGCCCCAGGTCCTCGGCAATATAAGTGATGTGGGGGAACCAGCCGGTCAGGACCCGCAGCAGGTCCATGCCGGGGCCCGGCTCCCACTGCCCTTCCTTGGCGGTCTCCGCCCCGGCGGGGATGGACCAGTACTGCTCAAAGGCCCGGAAATGGTCAATGCGGATGGCGTCGAACAGGCGGGAGGCGCCCTCCACCCTTCTGATCCACCAGCCGAAGCCGTCCCGCTTCTGGGCCGCCCAGTCGTACAGGGGGTTGCCCCACAGCTGGCCCTCCTCCGAGAAGTAGTCCGGCGGCACGCCCGCCACCCGGCTGGGCCGCCCCGCCTTGTCCAGCAGGAACTCCCTCCGCTCGCTCCACACGTCGGCGCTGTCCAGGGACACATAGATGGGCAGATCCCCGATGATCCGCACCCCCAGGCCGTTGGCGTGGTCCTTCAAGGCCTTCCACTGGGAGAAGAACCAGAACTGCACCGCCTGGTGAAAAGCGATATCCTCCGCCAGCTCCTGCCGGGCGGCCGCCAGCGCCGCCGGGTCGTGGTTCAGGAGGTCCTTGTCCGGCCAGTCGAACCAGGCCGTCTGGCCGAAGCGGGCCTTGAGCGCCCGGTACAGGGCGTACTCCCCCAGCCAGGGATTGGCGGCGGCAAAGTCCCGCACGGACTGGGCCTCCGCGCCGCCCAGCCGGGAGAAGGCCCGCCGCAGCAGCGCCTCCCGGCTCTCATAGAGGGCGGCGTAGTCGATGGGCGCTCCCTCCGGCACCCGGGCGGCGGACAACTCCGCCTCCGTCAGCAGGCCCCGGTCCCGCAGGTCCTCCAGGTCGATGAGCAGCGGGTTCCCGGCGAAGGTGGACTCGCTGGTGTAGGGGGAGTTCCCCGCTCCGGTGGGCCCCACCGGCAGCACCTGCCACCACCTCTGCCCGGCGTTGTGGAGAAATTCGGCAAAGGCCCGGGCCTCCCGGCCCAGGGAGCCGATGCCGTAAGGCCCCGGCAGGGAGAACACCGGCAGCAGGATGCCAGCGGAACGCTCCATATCCGTCACACTCCTTTGCGAAGTTCATTTCTGTTCTATTGTATGCGGGGCGGAGGGGTGTGTCAAGGGCGGGTCCCTGCCGCCTCCGGGACCGGCGTCGGACGGAAAGGCGTCCGCCCCGGGTTGCCCTCCGCCAGCAGGCAGTTCTGCCGGGACAGGTCACAGGCCACGGACCAGACGGTATCCCGCCCGGCGGACCGGTCATACTGGCAGAGAAAGCCCTTCTCCCCCGCCAGCAGGGCCCGGACGCCGGAGAGGTCCAGTGTCTCCCCCTCCCGCTCCAGGAAGCGGCGCATCGTGTCATACCGTTCCTCCGCCCGCCAGGTGTCCAGCCCCGGCGGCAGCGGGACCGCCAGGTCCGAGCGAAAGAGATTCGCGGCGCAGACGAAGGGCCCGGCCGAGCCGGGACGCTCCACCCGCATCCCCTCCGGGCTGCACTCCGCCACGGCAATGTCCCCGGCGGCATCCGCCAGCGTCAGCGTCTGGCAGGAGGCCAGGGGCAGCGCCCGCAGGCGGGCCAGGGCCTCCGGCACGGCGGCGCAGGTCTCCGCCAGCAGCCGCAGAACCATGCCGGCGTTCAGGCCCGGCCGGGGCCTGGGCGTGTAGACAGAGGTGAGCCCGATGGCCAGTCCCCGGGCGTTGACGGCGTCCTCCATCTGCACGAACGAGGTGGTGTTCCCTGTAAAGGGGATCGCCCTGTCGGAAAATCCGTATGTCACATGGGTGTAGTCCGGCTCCAGCGCCGTCAGGAAATCACTGTTCCGGCCGAAGAACACCCCGTTCCCGTTGGACACCGCCAGGCAGGAACAGCCGCAGGCGGGCGGCAGGGCGTAGGTGGTGAAGAGGACCGTCTCCAAGTCCTCCTGCCGGCAGTTCTGCCCCGCCGCCAGCCCCTCCAGCTCCTCCAGGGCGGCGGGGAAATGGCGCGCATACGCCGGGCGGCAGGCAGCCGCAAAGGCCCGCCGCTCCGCCTCCAGGGGAAAGGGCACATGGTCCAGCAGGCGCAGGCCGCGCTCCGCCAGCCGGGCGCCCCACTGAAAGCCCATCTCCCGGTGGGTGCCCCGCAAGGTCAAATGATTCATGTGTATTCGCTCCTTCCAGTTCTGTCAGGAGCCGCCGGCAGCTCTGCCCTTACCATAGAACAATAAAAAATTGTTGTCAAGCAGAGATTTTTTATTTGTTTTTTCAGGAGATTCAGGGGAAATTATTTTCTTTTTCCCATCCGCAACCCGTGGTTGACATCTGGGAAACCCGCCGGTGGTTGCGCTTTTTCCCGCTCTCTGGTATGGTGAAGGCAAAGGAGTTGATACCATGCGGGAGCAGCAGACCCTGGGCCGCCGCATCCAGGAGGCCCGAAAGGCCGCCGGCCTCTCTCAGGAATCCCTGGGGGAGCGGCTGGGCGTCAGCCGCCAGGCGGTGAGCAAGTGGGAGGCGGACGCCGCCGTGCCGGAACTGGAGAACCTGATCGCCATGAGCCGGATCTTTGGCGTCACCATCGGCGCCCTGCTGGGAGTAGAGCCGGAAGCGGCGGAGGACCGTTCCGAAAAAGATGCCCCGGAAGCCCCCGGTGAAGGCGTGGAGGGCACCGCCCCGGCGGGGGAGCTGACCGACCGGGAGCTGGCGGCAGTGGAGGCCATCGCAAAAAAATATCTTGACGCGGCCCAGGTCGTCCAGAACCCCAGGTGGAGCCGGAAGAAAAAAATCGCCGTAAGCGCCGGGATTTGCGGCGCGGCTTTGACGGCGGCGCTGGCTTTGGGCAGCGGCCTTTCCGCCCTTGGCAGCCGCCTGGATCAAGTCCAGTCTCAGGTGTACGGTATCGAGAGCAGCGTCAGCGGCCAGATTGGGGCACTTGCCGGGCAGATCCGGGATCTCCTGGATGAGGATTCCAATCTTTTTGCGGTTTCCCAGGCGCGGGTTACGGACTACGACCTGGCAGCGGGGACTGTGACCCTTCAGGTGTCGGCCCAGGCCAAAAGCTGGCAGGACAACACCACCGCCCTCTTCACCGCCCTTCTCTCGGACGGCCGGCAGTTTTCTGCGGAGGCCTCTGGGAAAAACGGAACCTTCACCGCTCAGAATTGGACCCTTCCCATGGATCAGGAAATCCTTCTCTCCGCATCCCTCACCACGGATGGCGTCACTGCCGCCGACCAGCTGGAAACCTTGTACGACTGTCTGCCCGGAAATTTCCGGCTGGATGTGTGGGGTGGGTTCAGCCAAACCGACTGGGCCAACCAGTGGAGAGATTTCCAGAGCGATTCCTGGCCGCAGACCAGCAAGAAACTCACGCTGGGCGGGTTGTCCCTTTCCATCTCTCATGGAGGCAACACCCATTTCAGCCCCTCCCCGTCTCAGGTGGAGATCTGCTTCTACCGAAATCAGGAGACAGTCCCGGAATCGTCCGTCCCCGTTCCGGAGGCCTTGGAGCTGTGGGCAGAGGCCGGGTTTGTGGAAATGTATAACTGGACGGATTACACCTTCACCTGTGAACTCCTGCCCGGGGAAACCCTGACAGCCGCCGTCTGCATCACCGATGACCACGGCCAGACCACATGGACCATTCTGTGCGCTTACAGGCTCGACCAGAGCGGGAACGTCCAAACCCCGCAGGATCTGCCCGCCGACTGGCAGCCGGGGGATCTGCTTTGACGACGCATAACAGCGCCCCGGAGCTCTCGCTCCGGGGCGATTTTCCGTTCTCTTACTTCATCAGCTCATACATGACGGCCTTGATGGTGTGCATCCGGTTCTCCGCCTCGTCAAAGACGATGGAGGCCGGGGACTCGAACACCTCGTCGGTGACCTCCATGGCCTCCCGTCCGAACTTCTCGCCCATCTCTTTCCCCACCTTGGTCTTGTGGTCATGGTAGGCGGGCAGGCAGTGCATGAACCTGCACTGGGGCCCGGCGTTGTCCATCAGGGCCTTTGTCACCTGATAGGGCGCCAGGGCGGCAATGCGCTCCTGCCAGACCTCCATCGGCTCCCCCATGGAGACCCAAACGTCCGTGTACAGCACGTCGGCGTTCTTGACAGCTTCCATGGGGTCTTCGATGAACTCCAGCACCGCGCCGGTCTCGGCGGCGAGACGTAAGCAGGTATCGATCAGCTTCTGGTCCGGCATGTACGCCTTTGGGGCGCAGGCCACAAAGTGCATCCCCATCTTGGCGCAGCCCACCATCAGACTATTGCCCATATTGAACCGGGCGTCCCCCAGATACACCAGCTTGATGCCCTTGAGTCTCCCGAAGTGCTCCTGGATGGTCAGGAAGTCTGCCAGGATCTGGGTGGGGTGGAACTCATTGGTGAGGCCGTTGAACACCGGCACCCCAGCGTAGTTTGCCAGCTCCTCCACAATTTCCTGTCCGAAGCCCCGGTACTCGATGCCGTCGTACATCCGGCCCAGCACCCGGGCGGTGTCGGCGATGGACTCCTTCACACCGATTTGGCTGCCAGTGGGACCCAGGTAGGTGGAACCCATGCCTAAGTCCTGGCAGGCCACCTCAAAGGCACACCGGGTCCGGGTGGAGGTTTTTTCGAAGATCAGAGCCACGTTCTTCCCCTCCAGATACCGGTGGGGAATGCCGGCCTTCTTTTTGGCCTTCAGATCTGCTGCGGTGTCCAGGAACTGCTGGATCTCCGCCGGGGTAAAGTCCAGGAGCTTTAAAAAATGGGTGTGGTTTTCCATGGGTGTCTCCTCTCTGTCCCGCCATGGGCGCTTTTATCATTTAGTCCGGGAAAATTGTGTAAAATTCTCCGGTTATAGTTAGGGTTAGGGTTAGAGTTAGTGTTAGAGTTAGTGTTAGTGTTAGAGTTATAGCGGGTGTTCGTGTAAGTGCCGGAGTCACGGCGGGGCGCAGCAGGTCCCCGGCCGGAGCGAAAAAGACAGATTCAGGAGAGCGTCTTTTTCAGGATCTCCAGCCCCTGGTCCATCTCCTCTTGGGAGATCACAAGAGGCGGCAGCAGCCGCATACCCGGTCCGGCGGTCAGCACCAGCAGGCCGTTTTCGATCAGCTTGCTTGCGATCTCCTTATTGGTCCAGCCGTCCTTCACCTGGATGCCGATCATCAGCCCCATGCCCCGGGTGGCGCCGAAGCAGGGCAGGTCCAGCGCCTCGATCTGGTTACGCAGATACGTGCCCTTGGCCCGGACGTCCTCCAGAAACGCGTCCGTCAGCGTCTCCTGCACCACCAGACCGGCGGCAGCGCACACCGGATTGGCGCCGAAGGTGGTGGCATGAGTGCCGGGGCCCAGCACGTCCCGGCATTTCTCATTGGCCAGAATGCCGCTCATGGGCAGTCCCCCGGCAATGCCCTTGGCGAAGGACGCCACGTCCGGCAAAATGCCGTACTGCTGGAAGGCGAAGAGGCTGCCCGTCCGCCCTACGCCGGTCTGGACCTCGTCCACCAGCAGCAGCCAGTCCTTCTCCGCGCACAGTCTGGCAACGGCCTTCACATAGTCACGGTCCAGGGGCAGCACGCCGCCCTCGCCCTGGACCAGCTCCATCATGACGGCACACACGTCGTCCCCCGCCGCGGCCTCCAGGGAGGCAAGGTCGTTGGCGTCGGCATACCGGAACCCCTCGGTGAAGGGGAAGAAATAGTTGTGGAACACGTCCTGGCCGGTGGCCGTCAGGGTGGTGATGGTGCGGCCGTGGAAGGAGTTGTTCAGAGTGACGATGGCGGCACGGCCCCTGCCGTACTTGTCGAAGCTGTACTTTCTCGCCAGCTTAATCATGCCCTCGTTGGCCTCGCCGCCGCCGTTGGCGAAGAATACGCTGCTCATGCCGGTCCGCTTGCAGAGGATCTCCGCCAGCCGGGCCGGTGGCTCGGTGTAGAACAGGTTGGAGGTGTGGCCGATCTTCCCCGCCTGCTTGGCGATGGCGTCCACCCAGGGCTGACAGCCATAGCCCAGATCGCTGACGCCGATGCCGCTGGTGAAGTCGATGTAGGCGTTGCCCTCGGGGTCGTAGAGCGTGGCGCCCTGTCCATGGTCGATGGCCACCGGGAAGCGGCCGTAAGTGTTCATGATGTACTGCCCGGTCAGGGCCTTGATCTCTTGGCTGGTCATGGGATCAGTCCTCCTTTTTCAACATGGTGCCGATGCCCTCATCACTGAGGAGCTCAATGAGAATGGAATGGGGAATGCGTCCGTCCAGGATGTGGACCCGCTCCACGCCGCCGGCGATGGCGTCCACACAGCACTCCATCTTGGGGATCATGCCCCCGGAGATGATGCCCTGGGCCACCAGGCCCGGCACGTCGTAGGTGTGGACCACGTGGATCAGCGTCTCCTCGTCCCTGGGATTGCGCAGCAGACCCCGCACGTCCGTCAGCAGGATCAGCTTCTCCGCCCCCATGGCGGCTGCCAGCTTGGAGGCGGCGGTATCCGCGTTGATGTTGTAGGCGGTGTCCGCGTCCACGCCCTGGGCCACGGTGGACACCACGGGGATATAGCCGCTGAGCAGGGCGTTTTCCACCGGCTCCGGATTCACACCCGTGATCTTTCCCACCAGGCCGTACTTCTCGTCCAGCTGCTCCGCCTGGAACAGCTGCCCATCCATGCCGCACAGGCCGATGGCCTGGCCCCCCAGACGGTTCAGCTGAGCCACCAGATTCTTGTTGACCTTGCCGCAGAGGACGGACTGGACCACGTCCATGGTCTCGGCGTCGGTATAGCGCAGGCCGTCCACAAACCGGCTTTCGTGGCCGAGCTTCTTCAGCATCTCGCTGATCTCCGGCCCGCCGCCGTGGACCACCACCACCCGAATGCCAACCAGGGACAGCAGGATGATGTCGCACATGACAGCCCGGCGGAGTTCGTCGGACACCATGGCGTTGCCGCCGTACTTGACCACGATGGTCTTGCCGGTGAATTTCTGGATATAGGGCAGGGCTTCCACAAGCGTCCGCGCCTGCTGTGCGTGGGAGGACATCGTAACATCAACTCTTTTCTTGAAAATCGGCGGGATTCCGCCGGAGGGGGAGGAGGTGTCCCATGGGACGCGGGAATGGCAGCTATGATGACTGGACAGATGCACCCGCTACGGGGTGCGGATAGGCCGCCGGACAGCGGCCCATCTCCGCTCCCCGCAAGGGCACTATCGGGCATCCCGGTTTACGTCCGGTAATCCCCGTTGATCTTCACATACTCATAGGTGAGGTCGCACCCCCAGCAGGTGCAGCTGCTATCTCCCTCGCCCATGGTGATGGCAATGGTGACATCGTGCTCCGTCAGGACCCTCTTGGCCAGATCTTCATCAAAATCCAGCCCCCGGCCCTTGGCGCACACCTGGACGCTGCCCGCCTGACTCTGGAAGGCCACATCCACCTTGTCCGGATTGAAGTCCTCCCCGGAATAGCCCATGGCGCACAGCACCCGGCCCCAGTTGGCGTCCGCACCGAAGATGGCCGCCTTGGTGAGGGCGGAGCCGATCACGGATTTGGCGACGGTCTCAGCACTCTGCTCGCTCCCGGCTCCGGTGACGGTGCAGGTGATGAGGTGGGTAGCGCCCTCCCCGTCGGAGGCCATCTTTTTCGCCAGCTCTACACACAGGGCGCGCAGGGCCTCCACAAAGGCGTCGTAGTCCGGCCCCTTCTCCGTGATGACAGGGTTCCCCGCCAAGCCGTTGGCCAGGACGCAGCACGTGTCGTTGGTGGAGGTGTCTCCGTCCACGCTGATGCGGTTGAAGCTGACCTGAACGGTCTCCAGCAGGGCGGACTTGATCATCTCCGAGGAGATGGCGCAGTCGGTGGTCAGGAAGCACAGCATGGTGCCCATGTTGGGGTGGATCATGCCGGAACCCTTGGCGATGCCGCCCATCCGGACGGTCTTGCCGCCGATAACGGTCTCCACTGCCAGCTCCTTCTTGACGGTGTCCGTGGTCATGATGGCGTGGGCGGCCGCGTCGCTGCCCGCCGCCGTGTGGGCCGCCGCCGCGCACAGCTCCGGCATCCCCTGCTCGATGACCGCCACGTTCAGCGTCTGACCGATGACGCCGGTGGCGGCTACCACCACATCCTCCGGCCGGCAGCCCAGGGCCTTGCCTGCCGCCGCGCAGACCCGCTCCGCGTTTTCCTCTCCCATGGGGGCGCAGGCGTTGGCGTTGCCGCTGTTGATGACGGCAGCCCGGGCCTTTCCGTCCGCCAGATGGCGCTTGTCCACATGGATGTGGGCGGCCTTCACGGCGTTTTTCGTATACACGGCGGCGCAGGCGCAGTCCTCGTCGGACACGATCAGCGCCACGTCCTTTTTCCAGGCCGCGTGGGTCTTGACCCCCACGTGGATGCCCCCGGCCCGGAAGCCCTGGGCGGCGCACACGCCGCCGGTGATGAAGTTCAGCATCGTATCATCCTCTCTTCAACAGATAAGGGACATCTCTCCCCCGCCAAAATCAGGGCGCGCCTATCCCTTATCTCTTTTCTTCACTTTTGCCTCACAGCAGTCCAGCGGTCTCCTCAAATCCCAGCATAATGTTCATGTTCTGCACCGCCGCGCCGGAGGCCCCTTTCCCCAGGTTGTCGAACAGGGCGGTGATGGTGAATCGCTCGTCATTTCCCGCCGCCACCAGGGTCAGGCCGTTGTCCCCGGCTCTGGCGTTGCCGTACAGCTTGGATCCTGCGTCCGCGCTCCCCTCCGGGGCCACATGGACCAGCTTTTCCCCGGCGTAGTGGTCCGCCAGCGCCTGCCACACCTGATGGAGGGTGGCCTCCCCCGTCAGCTGACTCCTGTGCAGGGGCACTGTGGCAGCCATGCCCTTGTAGTAGTCATCCACGATGGGCGTGAACACCGGGGGCTTTTTCAGGCCGCAGAGCTTCTGCATCTCCGGCAGGTGCTTGTGGGCCTGGGTCAGGCCGTAGAGGCCGGGGCTGTAAAGGCTCTCTGCCTTCTCCGCCGCCTCGTACTGGGCGATCATTTTCTTCCCGCCGCCGGAGTAGCCGGTGAGGGAGAAGCAGCACAGGTCCGCGTCCGCGGACAGCAGCCCCGCCTGAACCAGCGGCGCGACAATGGAGATGAACCCCGTGGCGTGGCAGCCGGGGTTGGCCACATGTCGGGCCCCCGCGATGGCCTCCCGCTGGCCGGGCCGCAGCTCCGGGAAGCCGTAGACCCAGCCCGGCGCCGTCCGGTGGGCGGTGGATGCGTCGATCATCCGGGCGCCGGAGCCCTCCGCCAGGGCCACGGCCTCCACAGCCGCCGCGTCCGGCAGGCACAAAAACACGATGTCCGCTTCCGCCATCAGCCGTTTCCGTTCGTCCGGGTCCTTCCGCTTCGCCTCGTCGATCAGCAGCAGGCCGATGTCGTCCCGCGCCGCCAGCCGGTCATAGATTTGCAGGCCGGTGGTGCCGTCCTTTCCGTCGATGTAGACCTTTGGTTTCATATCATCACCCCAGTGAAGATAAGGGATAAGAGATATTACCGGATCTGCCTATCTTTTATCCTTTTATCTGTTCTCTTTGATCTTCTGAATGAACTGTTCGATCTCCCCGATCTGCCTTGCGGTCTCCGCCACCGCCGGGCCGCCGTAGCTGCTCCGCAGGGCCATACAGTTCTCCAGGTTCAGCGCGTCATACACGTCCGCCTCGAAGAGCTCGGAGACAGCCTTCAGCTCCTCCAGCGTCAGCTCCTCCAATGTCTTGCCCCGGGCCGTGCACTGGGCCACCAGATGGCCGGTGACGGTGTAGGCGTCCCGGAAGGGCATCCCCTTTTTCGTCAGGTAGTCGGCGCAGTCGGTGGCGTTGATGAAGCCGTGGCCGGCGGCCTTCCGCATGTTGTCCGTCCGGACGGTCATGGTGTCCAGCATGGCGGCGAACACCGGCAGGCACATCTCCACCGTGTCCACGGCGTCGAACACCGGCTCCTTGTCCTCCTGCATGTCCTTGTTGTATGCCAGAGGCAGGCCCTTCATGACGGTCAGCAGGCTCATCAGGTCGCCGTAGACCCGGCCCGTCTTGCCCCGGACCAGCTCCGCCACGTCCGGGTTCTTCTTCTGGGGCATGATGGAGGAGCCAGTGGCATAGGCGTCGTCCAGCTCGATGAACTTGAACTCCCAGCTGCACCAGAGGATGACCTCCTCGGCGAAGCGGCTCAGGTGCATCATCAAAATGGACAGGCCGCTCAAAAGCTCCAGCGCGTAGTCCCGGTCGCTGACGCCGTCCAGGGAGTTGCCCATGGGTGCGGCGAAGCCCAGGGCCTTTGCCGTCTCCCACCGGTCGATGGGATAGGTTGTGCCCGCCAGGGCGCCGGATCCCAGGGGACACTCGTCCAGCCGGGCCCCGCAGTCCTCCAGCCGGGTCACGTCCCGGCGGAACATGGCGGCATAGGCCATCAGATGCTGGGCAAAGGAGATGGGCTGCGCCCGCTGGAGATGGGTGTAGCCGGGCATCACGGCGGTCTGGTGCTTCTTCGCCTGACGGCAGAGGACCGTCTCCAGCTCCAGCAGCTGCCCCACGATGACGGGGATCTGCTCCCGGACATACATCCGGAAGTCCAGGGCCACCTGGTCATTGCGGCTGCGGGCAGTGTGGAGCCGCTTCCCCGCGTCGCCGATCCGGGCGGTGAGCAGGGCCTCCACGTTCATGTGGATGTCCTCGTTGTCGGCGGTGAATGCCGCCTTCCCCGCCTCGATGTCTGCCAGAATGTCCTCCAGACCACTGGTGATGGCGGCGGCGTCCTCTTTGGAGATGATGCCGCAGTCCGCCAGCATGGCGGCGTGGGCCATGGAGCCGGTAATGTCCTCCCTGTACAGCCGCTGGTCAAAGCTGATGGAGGCGTTGAGTTCATTCACCAGCAGGTCGGTGTCTTTTTGAAAGCGTCCGCCCCAGAGTTTCATAAGCTGTTGTTCCTTTCATGGCAGACGCAGGGCGAAGAAGCCTCTCCGCCCCGCCCCTGTGGTCTTGTAATGGTCTTGCCTCTCCCCGCCGGGCATATTGAAAACATTTTCGGCAGGGCGTGTACCTGCCGAAAATACTTTGCCCCAGCTGCCCTGGGCAGCGTTCACCAGTCTGAGGACTGGTGGTGGGGCGGCTCGGAGGGGAGCCCGCTCCCCTCCGAAATCTCTCAGAGCTTCCCCTGCTCCCGCAGTGCCAGCACTGTGTCGGGCAGGCCCCACAGGTTGATGAAGCCGGTGGCGTTGGTCTGGTCATAGCTGCTCTCGTTGAAGGTCACCAGTTCCTCGGAGTACAGAGACTCGGGCGAGGTGATAGAGGCCGTTATCATGTTGCCCTTATACAGCTTCAGCTTCACGCTGCCGGTGACGTGCTCCTGGGTCTTGTCAGCGAAGGCGCTGAGGGCCTCCCGCAGGGGGGTGAACCACTTGCCGTTGTACACCAGGTCCGCGAAGTCCACCGCCAGCTTGCTCTTCATGTGGGCGGTATCCTTGTCGATGGTAATCATCTCCAGGCACTGGTGGGCCTTGTAGAGGATGGTGCCGCCGGGGGTCTCGTACACGCCCCGGTCCTTCATGCCCACCAGCCGGTTCTCCACGATGTCCAGCAGGCCGATGCCGTTCTCGCCGCCCAGCTTGTTCAGCTTGCGGATCACGTCGCTGGCCTTCATCTTCTCCCCGTCCACCGCCACGGGCACGCCCTTTTCAAAGTCGATGGTCACGTAGGTGGGCTTGTCGGGGGCAGCGATGGGGCTGACGCTCATCTCCAGGAAGCCGGGCTTCTCATACTGGGGCTCGTTGGCCGGGTCCTCCAGGTCCAGGCCCTCGTGGCTCAGGTGCCATAGGTTCTTGTCCTTGGAGTAGTTGGTCTCCCGGCTGATCTTCAGGGGTACGTTGTGGGCCTCGGCGTAGTCGATCTCCTCGTCACGGCCCTTGATGTCCCACTCCCGCCAGGGGGCGATGATGGGCATATCCGGGGCGAACCGCTTGATGGCCAGCTCAAACCGCACCTGGTCGTTGCCCTTGCCGGTGCAGCCGTGGGCGATGGCGTCGGCGCCCTCCGCCTTGGCGATCTCCACCAGCTTCTTGGCAATGATGGGTCTTGCAAAGGCCGTGCCCAGCAGATACTGCTCATAGCTGGCGCCCATCTTCAGGGAGGGGATGATGACCTCGTCCACCATCTCGTCGGTGAGGTCTGCGATGTACAGCTTGCTGGCGCCGGTCTTGATGGCCTTCTCCTCCAGCCCCTCCAGCTCGTCGTTCTGGCCTACGTCACCGGATACGGCGATGATCTCGGGGTTGTTGTAGTGTTCCTTCAGCCAGGGGATGATGATGGATGTATCCAGTCCGCCGGAATAGGCCAGCACGATCTTCTTGATGTTTTTCTGATCCATAATAAATTCCCTCCGTGGAGTTTTGATTGATGATGTTTGAATTATACATCTTTCACGCATATTTATTCAAGCATCATTTTGCACAACATTTCCAGCTTCTTCCGTGCATTTTTGCATAAAATTTCGATAGACATCTTAGAAAACCGTATATTTATTTCGATATTCAAAAAAAATATGAATATATACACTCGCTCACACAATCTCCGCACCCAGCGCATAGGCTGGACTGCGGGGCGGTCGCCCCGCCGGGCGGACCTGCGCGTTTTGATAGAAAGGCTGGTCCTATGAAACGCTGCTTCTGTTATCTTCTGACCCTGGTGCTGGGGTCCCTGGCTGTGGGCGGCCTGGTGTTCGCCCTGCTGCGCACGGACGTGCTGACCCTGACGGCCGCCACGCCCACGGCTCTGTTCTTTTTCGCGGCCACCGCTGCCGCCGGTCTTGGCGGCCTGCTGGCCTATCTGCTGGGCGGCCTGCTGGCAGACCGCACGCCGGCCCTGGCGGACGCCTGGCTCTGCTGCGGGGAGGCCTCCGCTGTGGGCGCCCTGGGGGCGCTGCTGACGGCGCTGATTACCGCCCTCTCCACCGCCTCCGGCGTGGGGCTCCACATCGGCGCGGCGCTGTGCTGCGCCTTCCTGGCCCTGATGGCAGGCGGCATCCTCTGCTTTTTGCGGCGGTATGTCACCACCCGCTTCACCTGTAGCTGCGGCCAGAGCTGCTGACAGAAAAGCCCCGGCGTGCTTTGCACGCCGGGGCTGCTTTTATGAGTGCCGTCCGATCTTCACTTGATCCGCAGGCTCTCCGCCACATGGAGCAGATTCTCCTGATCCACAGTGCCGTGGAGGCGGAAGTTCAGGCCGCCGTCCGTCCAGGCCAGGGTGGCCACATCCGCTGCCTGGGGGCCGGAGATGGTGCCAGACGAGATAATCACGCCGCCCACCGTCTCAGGCTCCCACGCATCCGTCTCCGCCTCGTGAGGCTTCTCCGCCTCCCAGAACCTGGCGGTCACACCGCCGAAGTGCACGGTCTCTCCATCTCCCTCCGGCATCAGCAAGGGGGTGGCAGAGCAGGTCAGGGTGATATTGCCGCCCTGGCCGACCCAGGTAGTCTCCGCCGCGCCGCCGGAGGCGTTGGTTTCAAACCAGCTGTAGCCGCCGGGCAGCCAGTCAGCCTCACAAGCGGGCGCAGTCTTTGATGTGGGCTCCACGGAGGATGCGGCCTCCACCAGCGTATCCGGGTCCACGTCCGACCCGGTGAACCAGAACAGCACCCCCGCTTCGTCCTCCCACACCAGCAGGCAGCTGTCGCCGTATTCGCTGCTGTAGGTGTAGAGCGCCGCGTCATGGCCGTTCACGGTGACGGTGCGGCAGGGGATCTCCCCGCTGCCGGGGCTCCAGCCATAGCTCCCGCCGTCGGGATAGGCACAGGAGAAGGAGATGCGCCCGCCGCTGCCGTTCCGGTAGCTCAGATTCCCTCTGCCGCCCATTCCGGCCCGGACGGACTCCAGCCCCCAGCCCTCCGGCAGCTTTGTCAGCGCGTAGCCAGGGGCTTCGGTGTAGTCGATCCCAGGGTCCTCGCTGGCGTATGTGACGCCGTCCTCATCGGTCTCCCTGTGCCAGTAGAGCCCTGAAGCGACGGCTGCGGAGGCCGGCGCGGTCTGCTCCCCCAGCAGCACCGTGCGGGTGGCGGAGTCGTAGCCCACCTTCACCCCCAGCAGCTCGCTGATGGTCCGGATGGGCAGGTAGTTGGTCTTGCCGCCAGCCTCATCCACATAGAGGATGGAGCCGGGGACCCGCTGGCCGTTGGGGGCGGTGATGTCGCTGCCGGCGGCGATCTTTGTCTCGCCGTTCAGAGCCACCCCAGCGAAGTTGAACTGCACCTGCCCGGAGGCCGCCAGAGCGGTGGCGGTCAGGGCCGTCAGCGCCAACGCCGCGGCCGCGCCGGCCAGGAATGATAGGACTCGTCTTTTCATGGAACTCCTTCCTTTCTGTCTCCGTGTGTTTCCGGGGGACAGGCCCCCGGCCGTTCTATTAGTTGAACGTGCCGTGGGCAGGACGTATCCCCGGGCTTTTCTATCTTTGTCAAAAATCACAAAGATCTCGTCTCTTTCTGTGGAGTCTGACTGTTTCACTTCCCACCGCCGGCAGTGCCGGTGATCGACTGCGCTCTCTTCGTGGGAGGTGAGAGCTGCGGCTCCGTCTCCTCCGTACGGACAGCCATGTCCCGCAGGTCAAAGCGGTCCAGGGCCCCCTCCAGGAAGAAGGTCGTGTTGGTGTCCGGGTCCGTCCAGATCAGAGTGCCGGTCTCCTCCATGTCCGGGGAGCCGCCGGTGATGATGGTGACGCCGCCTACGGTGACGGAGGAGCCCTCCGCCTGAATCTCCTTCCCATTCACAGTAATGGTGGGGCCCTCGCTCTCCTCCGGCTCCTCCTCCGCCGTCCAATACCAGCCGGTGACGCCCCGCAGGTCGATCTCCTCCGGCTCCCCCTCCGGGGTCTCGAAGGGGCAGATGGGGTCAGTGACATACTGCCAGGTCAGTGTTGTCCCGTCCCTGACCCACACCTGCTGGACGGCTCCAGCGCCTTCATCCCGGTACATGGGTTCATAGCCCTCCGGCACCCAGCCCATCTCCCAGGCCACACCGGGTCCCTCGTAAGGCACCACGCCTTCCGCCATGGACAGCAGGGTCTCGGTGTCGCCAAAATCCGTGGCCCGCAGCATAAAGAGGTATCCCGCCTCGTTCTGCCAGGTCAGCAGGATTGTCCCCTCCGACTGGAAGAGGTCTGCCTGGTACCCCTGCACAGTGACGGTGGTGTGGTTTTCCCCCGCGTCCGAGGCTCCGTCCACATTGGTAGCTACCTCTCCCGCCTCCGGCGTGTAGACGGCAAACCACAGCCATGCGCCGGTCCCCGGCTCATAGTACCTCCAATAGCCCGAGCTCTCCTTGGGACTCACGTCCGTCAGCACAAAGCCCTCCGGGATCTCCGACAGCCGCCAGCCGCCGGGCGGATCCTCTGCCACGGTCCGCTTCGGGTTGATAAAGGTCACCAGATCCTCCTGCACCTGATGGAACCACCCCAGCACCGCCGCCCGGACGGCGGGGCTCACCGCCATCAGGCCCCCCAGGGTCACCAGGCATGCCAATAGCACGCAGGCCGCTGTCCGGGCCGCCCGCTTCCACACCGGCCGGGCCATCCGCTTCGCCCAGCCGAAGGGGTCCGCCAGCAGCCGCGTCCGGTTTCTCAAATACCGGTGGGACCAGTCCGGTTCCTCCGCCGCGTCCAACACGTCCCGGAACCGCTCCAGGTTGGCCTCCATCAGGGCATGGCGCAGCATCCGCTCATCCATGGACGTACCCCCTCCTTCTCCAGCGCCGCCGCCAGCATGGTCCGCCCCCGCAGGACGCGGGTGGCCACGGTGGACTCCTTCAGCCCCAGCCGCCGGGCGATCTCCCGGTTGCTCTCCTCCTCCATGCACTTCAGCTCCAGCACCCGCCGGTAGCTCTCCGGCAACGCCCGGATCAGGCTCACCAGATAGCGGTAGTCCGTCTCCCCCGTCTCCGGAGCGGGCGGATCCCAGTCCTCCGGCAGAGCTTCCTCCCGCCGCTCCTTCCGCAGCATGTCCACCGCCACGTTCTTCACAGCGGTCACTAGATATCCCTCCGTCTCGCTCCAGGCCAGGCCGCTCACCCGGTCCCACCGCCGGATGAGCTGCAGCCAAGTCTGCTGCACCGCGTCCTCCGCCGCGGTCCGGTCCCCCAGAACACGGACCGCCACGGCGTATAGCTTCTTCTCATAGGTCCCATGGAGCTTCAAAAACCTTTCCCGGTCCTCCTCCGTCTCCAGCATAGCCAGCAGCATGGAAAGCAACGCGCTCGCCTCCTCTTCTCTCTTGGGGGCGCATCCCCCCCCCCGTCCGGTAAACGTCCCGGAAACGCAGAGTATCCCACCGGGAGCGAATCTTTTCGTCCCCGGCGGGATACTCTTCTCTTATACCATTTTCTCCGGCCGTACCGTCTCGTCGAATTCCGGCCCCGTCAGATACCCCAGCGCCAGCACCGCCTCTTTCAGGGTAGTGCCGTCGTGAAGGGCCTTCTTGGCGCACGCCGCCGCTGCCTCGTAGCCGATCCTCGGCGTCAGGCAGGTCACCAGCATCAGGGAGTTGTGCAGGTTGGCCGTCATCCGCTCCACATTAGGGGTGATGCCCTCCACGCAGTGGACCCGGAAGGAATCGCACACATCCCCCAGCAGCCGGGCAGAGAGCAGAAAGTTATAGGCGCTCACCGGCAGAAACACATTCAGCTGGAAGTTTCCCTGGCTGGCGGCAAAGCCGATGGCCGCGTCGTTCCCCATCACCTGCACGGCCGCCATAGTGACGGCCTCGCACTGGGTTGGGTTCACCTTGCCGGGCATGATGGAGCTGCCGGGCTCATTCTCCGGGATGTTTAGCTCTCCCATGCCGCACCGGGGACCGCTGGCCTCGAACCGGATGTCGTTGGCGATCTTCATGAGGTTGGCCGCCAGGGCCTTCAGCGCCCCGTGGGCGAACACCAGGGCATCCTTGCTGGTCAGCGCGTGGAATTTGTTGGCATCCGGGGTGAAGTCCACCCCGGTCATGGCCCGGAGCCGCCCGCACACCATCTCGTCGTACCCCTTGGGGGCGTTGAGGCCGGTGCCCACGGCGGTGCCGCCGATGGCCAGTTTGGTCAGCTCCGGCAGGGCGGTGCGCAGCATCCGGCAGGGGGCCTCCACCAGCTCCCGCCAGCCGGAGACCTCCTGGGCGAATTTCAGGGGCGTGGCGTCCTGCAGGTGGGTCCGGCCAATGCGGATCAGGTCCGGATAGGCCTCCTCCAGCCTCCGAAAGGCCCCTGCCAGCCGCTCCGCCGCTGGCAGCACCTGCTCCGTGACGCTCAGGGCCGCCGCGATGTGGAGAGCGGAGGGGAACGTGTCGTTGCTGGACTGGGAGGCATTCACGTGGTCATTGGGGTGAAGCCGCATCCCCCGGTCCGCAGCCAGGTGGGCAATGACCTCGTTGACGTTCATGTTGGTCTGGGTGCCGCTGCCGGTCTGCCACACCACCAGGGGGAACTCGTCATTCCACCTCCCCGCCCGGATCTCGGCGCACACGGCGGCGATGGCCCCGGCCTGCTCCGCCGTCAGCTTGCCGCAGTCCGCGTTGGCCAGGGCACAGGCCTCCTTCAAATAGGCAAAGGCGGTGATGATCTCCTGCGGCTGGCGCTGGCCGCCGATCTTGAAGTTTTCCAGGCTCCGCTGGGTCTGGGCGCCCCAGTGATGCTCCGCCGGGACAGCAATCTCGCCCATGGTGTCGTGTTCGATGCGGGTGTTCATGGTCCAATTCCCCCTGATCGAAAAATCGTTGCCTCCATTATAACGGGAAACAGCGGCGTGGACAAGCCCCGCCGCCATTCTGCTCCCGCAAGTTTTTCTCACCCCGCCGGGTCCAGTAGTCCCATCTCCCGGACGGAGTAAGTGACTTCTCCATCCCGGTAGCGGACAATAAAGACGATATCAAAGTCCTCTGGGATCGGCCCCGCCTCATTGGGATAGCCATAGCCGGCGGTGATCGAGCCCGAGCCACTGGGAGCCCGGTCCGGCACCTCCCACATGTCTATGACATAGCCCGCCCGAACGATGACTCCATTTTCGTCTGTCTCTGAAAAAGGCTCTATTCTGGACCGCAGGTTCTTCTCATGCGATGAGCAGACATGTATCACGCCGCTCCAGTTCCCCTGTTCCAGCTCTCCCCGGCTCCCGTCTCCTCCGGAATCCTCCCCGGAAGTGAGGCCTGACCATTGCAGTTCCAGAGAGACCTCCACATCCCCCGCCGCCACGCGGCGGCCCCAGAAGCAGGTCAGGAAGATCCCCCCCGCCACCGCCGCCGTCACCACTGCCGCCGTCACGGCGATGAGGACCTGCCTCCGCCGCCACCGCCGCTTGAAGCGCCGCAGGGGCTCCACCCCCTCCGGCTCCGCCGGCAGGGCTGTCCCCAAGCGCCCCAGCTCCTCCCGGCAGGCGGGACAGGACGCCAGGTGCTCCTCCACCAGGGCGACCGTGTCGGCACTGGCCGCCTGGTCAGTATACAGGGGCAGCAGGTCCCGGATCACGTCACAGCTCACTTTCATCTCGCTCCGCCTCCCATTGTCTCAAGATCCGGCTTTTGGCCCGGTAGTAGGTCACACGGGCCCAGCCCTCCGTCTTTCCGAAGACCTGTCCGATGGCCCGGAAGGGCAGCTCCCCGAACACCCGCAGGCCGAACACCTCTTTATAGGGCTCCGGCAGGGTGTGGAGAATTCTGTGGAGGGCCAAGACCTCCTCCCGGTCCTCCAGCGCCCCGGCAAAGTCTCCGCCGCCGGGCAGATCCTCCCCCGGCAGCTCCGTCTCCCGCCGGTGCCGGCGGCAATGGTCCACCCAGACATTTCTGGCGATGGTGAACAGCCACGCCCGGACGTCTCCCCGGCCGTCGAACCGGTCCACCGCTCCCAGGGCCCGGGCAAAGGTCTCCTGGGCGATCTCCTCCGCCAGATGTTCGTCCCGAGAGAGTCCCCGGACATAACGGTAGACATCCCGGAAATACAGGCGATAGAGAATCTCAAAGTCCACGGTCCTCCCTCCCTTCACCAAATTAACGCACAGCGCCCCCGAAACGTTACAGATCCCCGGTGGAAATTTCCTCCGGGGATCTGATACGCGGTTTTTCTGTTGTGCCGGACTCAGTCCGCCAGATACAGGTCCAGCGCCTGGGCCAGCGCGGAGCGGGAGACATAGGTGACACCGGCCTCCTTCACGCAGGTGCCGTAGACCTCCTCCGTGGTGCCGTCGCTGTTCACCGCGGCGATGGCGCCGCCGGGCATGGCGGTCATCAGCGTCTCCGTGGTCAGGGGGGCAGGCTTCACCATGTCATCGCCATAGGAGACCACGGCGCCCTGCTTCGCGTCCCAGCGGACGCTCATGCCCAGGGCCTCCGCCACCGCCCGGATGGGCAGCAGGGTGTCGCCGTCAGCGGTGGTCTTGGCCTTCTGAGTCGTGGACTGGCCGTTGACGGACACGACGCCGTCCTCCGCCACGCTGATATAGCCCCGATAGCCGTAGGCGAACACCAGCACCTTCTCCGGCGTGCCCTTGGAATCGGACCACACCAGGATGCGGGCGCCGGGACGCAGATCGGCCAGGGTGACAATGTTCTTCGTCAGGTAGGGCGTCAGCTTTGCAGAGGCGGGCACGGTGATCGTGTCATTGCTGCCCGCCACATGCAGCACCGCGGACTCCTCCGTAACGGTGGAGCTGGTGATCTCATAGTACTGGGGCACGGCGTAGTCGGCGGGGATGTTGCCCACGATCAGGCTGGCCGTGGACTGGGGCGGCAGGCTCAGCGCCATGGCGGGGCCAACCCAGGCATAGACGGCGTCCCCGTCCTCCAGCGTCTCCAGGTTCAGGGTGTTGCCGGTGACGGCGTCCAGGTAGGGGGCATCCCCCACGTGGACCACCACCGCGTCGCCCAGGCCGTCCTCCTTCCCGCTGTCCAGCAGGAAGGTGTCCTCATCCATCCAGGTGACAGTGCCCCAATAGGCCGCGGGGCCCAGGCGGGCGGGCGCTTCTTCGTCAGCGGTCTCCGCGGCCGCGGCGGGGATCGCCAGCATGGCGGCGCAGAGGATCAGGGACAGGCATTGCAGAATCCGTTTTTTCATTCTCGTTCATCCTTTCCAATGCTTTCGGGGGAGCATCTGCTCCGTTTGCCTGTACTGACGCAGGGCAGCGGGAAAAAGTTCCCGTCCAAGGCAGAATTTTTAACAAATATTTTTGAGGCGCCGCGGAGGGCGCTGTACCCGAGCCTGCGGGGCCCGGCATCCCGGAGCGGCTGGTTTCCCCCGCGGGGCAGTCCACCTCCGGGCCGCCGGGATCATCGCCCCCCTGCGGATGCGGCGCGGTCTTTCCCAACAGCCCCCGCCTCCTGCCCGGGCGGCAAACGAACAGGCCCCGGCCCCCTCCCGGGGGCCAGGGCCCATGCAATGGCCGGTTTACTTCTTGCCATGCAGCGCCTTCATGCGCTTCTCGTGGTCCAGAATGGCCTTGCGCATCCGCAGGCTCTTGGGGGTGACCTCCAGCAGCTCGTCGTCCGCCAGGAACTCCAGACACTGCTCCAGGCTCATCTGCTTGGGGGGCACCAGCCGCAGCGCCTCGTCGGAGCCGCTGGCCCGCATGTTGGTCAGCTGCTTCTTCTTGCAGATGTTGACGGTGATGTCCTCGCTCCGGGGGCTGACGCCGATCACCATGCCGCCGTACACCGGCACGCCGGGCCCGATGAACAGGGTGCCCCGCTCCTGGGCGTTGAACAGGCCGTAGGTGACGGACTCGCCGGTCTCAAAGGAGATCATGGAGCCGGTGCCCCGGCGGGAGATGTCGCCCTTGTAGGGGGCGTAGGAGTCGAACACGCTGGCCATGATGCCCTCGCCCTTGGTGTCCGTCAGGAAATCGCTGCGGTAGCCGAAGAGGCCCCGGGCGGGAATCAGGAACTCGATCTTCATCCGCTCGCCCACGGGAGTCATCTCCACCAGATCCGCCTTGCGGGCACCCAGCTTCTCGATGACCGCGCCCACACAGTCGCCGGGCACGTCCACCACCAGCCGCTCGATGGGTTCGCACTTGACGCCGTCGATCTCCTGGTACAGCACGCGGGCGGGGGAAACCTGGAACTCATACCCCTCCCGGCGCATGGTCTCAATGAGGATGGAGAGGGACATCTCGCCCCGGCCCGCCACGTTGAAGGCAGTCTCCTTGTCCGTGTCGGTCACACGCAGGGACACGTCCTTCAACGTCTCCCGGTACAGCCGGTCCCGCAGCTGGCGGGAGGTGACGAACTTGCCCTCCTTGCCGGCAAAGGGGGAGTCGTTGACGGAGAAGGTCATCTCCAGGGTGGGGGCGCTGATCTTCACGAAGGGCAACGCCTCCACGCAGTCCGGGACGCAGATGGTGTCGCCGATGGTGATGTCGGGAATGCCGCTCATGGCGATGATGTTGCCGGCGGTGGACTCGGTCACCGGATTCCGGGCAAGGCCCTCGAACTCGTAGATGGCGGTGGCTCTCGCCTTACGGAGCACAGCCTCCGGGTCGTGGTAGTTGCACACGACGATGTCCTGGTTCTGCTTCAAGGTGCCCCGCTCGATGCGGCCGATGGCGATCCGGCCCACGAAGTCGTTGTAGTCGATGGAGCTGACCAGCATCTGGAAGGGCTGGTCCACATCTGCCTCCGGGGCGGGGATATACTCCAGAATGGTCTCAAACAGGGGCTTGAGGTCCGTGCCCGGCACGTCGGGGGAGTAGGAGGCGGTGCCGTTGCGGCCGGAGCAGAACAGCATGGGGGAATCCAACTGTTCCGGGGTGGCATCCAGGTCCATCAGCAGCTCCAGCACCTCATCCACCACCTCGTGGATCCGCTGGTCGGGCCGGTCGATCTTGTTGACCACCACAATGACCCGGTGGCCCAGCTCCAGGGCCTTGGAGAGCACGAAGCGGGTCTGGGGCATGGGGCCCTCGGCGGCGTCCACCAGCAGGATGACGCCGTTGACCATCTTCAGGATGCGCTCCACCTCGCCGCCGAAGTCGGCGTGGCCCGGGGTATCCACGATGTTGATCTTGGTGTCCTTGTACCGGATGGCGGTGTTCTTGGCCAGGATGGTGATGCCCCGCTCCCGCTCCAGGTCGCCGGAGTCCATGACCCGGTCCACCACCTCCTGATTCTCCCGGTAGACGCCGCCCTGCTTCAGCATCTCGTCCACCAGCGTGGTTTTGCCGTGGTCGACGTGGGCGATGATGGCGACATTTCTCAAATGTTCGTTCTGCATAATTCTCTTCTCCTTCTTCTCTGGCAAGGCCGCGCCGGGCGGCGCGTACAAGTGTTTTGCCTGCGGCAAAACCTTGGCGGAGGCGGAATTCACTGCACAGCCGTTGGCGGCTTTCCCGCCTTACGGATGTGGCGTACCCCTTGCGGGTGCTTCCGCCGGGCATTTCTATCAAACGATCCCCGCAGGGTGTCAGCCCTGTGGGGCAGTCTTGCCGTGGTCGATGTGGGCGTTGATGGCGATGTTCCTCAAATGTTCGTTCTGCACATCTTCCATCTCCTTTTCTCTATGAAAGGGCCACGCGGGGCGCGCCGGGCGGCGGATCAACACACGCGGCCTCCCTGCCGGCCGTCCGATTCCGGCCGCCGGTCGAGATTTGCACACAGTTTTGCATTATATGCCGTTCTCTCGATTTTTGCAAGCTGCTTTCAGGGGCTTTTTCAAAAAAACAGGACGATTCCGCAGTTTTCATAGGAAAGCGGCAGTTCCGGAGGCGCAGAACTGCCTTTTGGGGTATTTTTCCAGGCCGTTCCAAAAGTAATACCTCTCCAAAAACTTTCAGTCCAACCGGCCGCGGATTTGGCGGTTCGGCACATTGACTGGGACGGCGGCCTCTACCTATAATAGAAGATGCTGCGGCGGAAGCGGTGCCAGCACCGCACGTTCCCCCGCAAGTACCGCGACCCGCTGGGGCCGCCCAATGGAGGCATTCTGCCATGTACCGTATCAGAACATTCAACAAGATCTCTCCCGTCGGCCTGAACCGCCTGGATCCGGCGCTGTACGCCGTCTCCGATTCGGAGACAGACGAGGACGCCATCCTGGTCCGCTCCGCCAAGCTGATGGACTATGATTTTCCGAAAAACCTTCTGGCCATCTCCCGGGCCGGGGCCGGCGTCAACAACATCCCCCTGGACCGCTGCTCCGAGGCGGGCATCGTGGTATTCAACACCCCCGGCGCCAACGCCAACGCCGTAAAGGAGCTGGTGCTGTGCGCCATGCTGATGGGCTCCCGGGACGTGGACGGGGGCATCCAGTGGGTCCGGCAGCAGGTGGCCTCCGGCGTGGACGTGACCACCGTAGTGGAGAAGGGCAAGGCCGCCTTCATCGGCCCGGAGCTGTACAAGAAGACGCTGGGCGTCATCGGCCTGGGGGCCATCGGGTCATTGGTCGCCAACATCGCATTGTCCCTGGGCATGGATGTGTACGGCTACGACCCCTTCCTGTCTGTGGATGCCGCCCTGCGGCTGGACCGCCACATCCATGTGGTGAAGGACATCAACGAGCTCTACAAGCGGGCGGACTATATCACCATCCACATCCACTACACCAAGGACACGGAGCGCATGATCGACGCCAAGGCCATCGGCGCCATGAAACGGGGCGTCCGGTTCATCAACCTGGCCCGGGGCGAGATCGTGGACGACGATGCCATGCTGGCGGCGCTGGACACCGGCTGGGTAGCGGCCTATGTCACAGACTTCCCCAATAACCGCCTGGTGGGTGCGCCCCACGTGCTGGCCATGCCTCACCTGGGAGCCTCCACACCGGAGAGTGAGCAGAACTGCGCGGTCATGGCGGTGGACCAGCTGCGGGATTACTTGGAAAACGGCAACATCCGCAACAGCGTAAACCTGCCCGCCGTCAGCCAGGAGCGCAGCGGCGTGTGCCGGCTGTGCCTGATCCACAAAAACGTGCCTGCCATGCTGGCCAGCATCACCACCCTGCTGTCCCGGGACGGCATCAATGTGGAGAACCTGAGCAACAAGTCCCGGGGGGACTACGCCTACACCATCGTGGACCTGAGCGCCCCGGCGGACCAGTGCGTCATCGACGAGGTGACGGCGCTGGAGAATGTGATCCGGGTACGGGTCATCCAGTGAGCGCCGAAGGGCTGCCGCCTGCGCGGCAGCCCTTTCCCATTGACAGCAGGGCGGAAAACAGGTACAATGGTTTCTGCCTATTTGATATGCCCCTGTAGCTCAGTCGTATAGAGCGACCGCCTCCTAAGCGGTAGGCCACCAGTTAGAGTCTGGTCAGGGGTGCCAAGTCAGCCGCTGTAAGCCAGTTTTCGGCTTACAGCGGCCTTCTTATCCGTTCCACCGCATTCCAGCGGCTGCCAGGTGCCTTTCATAGCGCGGTCTCTGCAAAAACTCCGGCTGATGTGCGATCCGCAAACTGCTTGGGCATCCTCTCAGGCCGCCTCCAGGCGCTTTTATACCCTCGTCCTCCTGCCGTTCTGCTGGATGGCGGCCCTGCGGCACGCCGCTTCCCGGCACAAAAAAAGAGGCGCCCCCGGCTAATGGCCGGGGACGCCTTTTCACATCCAGCGGAGACGGTGCTCTGCCGGAAGATCAATTCAGCACTTCTCGAACACGGTGGCAACGCCCATGCCGCCGCCGATGCACAGGGTAGCCAGGCCCTTCTTGGCCTCGGGCCGCTTCTGCATCTCGTGCAGCAGGGTCACGATGATCCGGGCACCGGACGCGCCGACGGGGTGGCCCAGGGAGATGGCGCCGCCGTTGACGTTGACCTTGCTCATGTCAAAGCCCAGCTCACGGGCCACGGCGATGGACTGGGCGGCGAACGCCTCGTTGGCCTCCACCAGGTCGATATCGTCGATGGTCACGCCGGCCTTGGTCATGGCCTGACGGGAGGCGGGCACGGGGCCGACGCCCATGATCTTGGGATCCACGCCGCCCTGGCCCCAGCCGATCAGCTTGGCCATGGGCTTCAGGCCGTACTTCTCCACAGCCTCACCGGAGGCCAGCACCAGTGCGGCGGCGCCGTCGTTGATGCCGGAGGCGTTGGCGGCAGTCACGCGCTGCTGACCCTTGTCGTCGGTCTCCTGGATGCCGGTGGGCTCAAAGGTGTGGACCACCTGGGGATTGGGGGACTCGGGCCCCACGGGGAAGGCGCCCTTCAGCTTGGAGATGCCCTCGGCGGTCACGCCGGCACGGGGGAACTCGTCCACCTTGAACTCCACGATGTCCTTCTTGACCTTCACGGGCACGGGGACGATCTCAGCCTCGAACTTGCCAGCCTTCTGGGCGGCCTCGGTCTTCTGCTGGGAGGAGGCGGCGAACTCGTCCATCTCCTTGCGGGTGATGCCCCAGATGTCCGCGATGTTCTCAGCGGTGGTGCCCATGTGATAGTTGTTGTAGGCGTCCCACAGGCCGTCCTTGATCATGGTGTCGATCATCTGGGTGTGACCCATCCGGGCGCCGTAGCGGCCGGTGGGAACGGCGTAGGGAGCGGCGCTCATGTTCTCAGTGCCGCCGCAGACAACCACGTCGGCGTCGCCGGCCAGGATGGAGCGGGCGCCCTCGATCATGGACTTCATGCCGGAGCCGCAGACCATGCCCACGGTGTAAGCGGGGACGGAATAGGGGATGCCGGCCTTGATGGAGGCCTGGCGGGCCACGTTCTGGCCCTGGGCGGCGGTCAGGATGCAGCCAAACATGACCTCATCCACCTGCTCGGGCTTCACGCCGGCACGGTTCAGAGCCTCTTTGATGACGATGGCACCCAGATCGACGGCAGGGGTGTTCTTCAGCGCGCCGCCAAAGGAACCAATCGCGGTTCTGCAGCAATTCACAACATAGAGCTCTTTCATGATCTTCCTCCGTTTTTATAAAAATATGGGATTGGCAGCTCCGACGGCTCTTCGTCAGGCGCTGCCGCAGACGCCAATCACAAGTTGAGGGTGGCGGCGAGAGTTTGTCAAAAGAAAAACATGATTGCCAAATTTTTGACAAATGCTCATACACCAACCGCTTGCTGATTTGATTATACTGGGTTTTTCCTGCCCCGTCAATGCAAATTTCTGTGAAATTCGAAAATTTGTTAAAACATTATCAAAACCTCTGCGAATTTCGTCATTTTGCCAAAATTGGCACAAACACCCATCAGGCAACCTCTCCGCCGGAGGCATCCAGCTCCGCCCGGGCGGCGATGAGCTCGTCGTAAAACCGGCTCACATCCAGGTCCGCATAGGTGCGGGTGGTGGAGATGTCCGCGCTGTCCGCCGCAGCCTGGAGCAGGGCGTCGAAGTAGTCCGGGGCCACGGCCTCCAGGTCCACGTGCTTGCGCAGAATCAGGTAGAAGCCGTCATCCGCCTCCACCACGCCGCTGAACTGGCCCTCCTCCAGGGCCTGGGCCGCCTCCTCGCAGGCGGCGGGCAGCGTGCCGTCCCCCACAGTGAAGGTGTATCCGGACGGATGCTGGTCCCGGTCCGTCTCATCGCTGTAAGTGGCGGCCAGGACAGCAAAGTCATGGGCAGGGTCCGCGCTGCCGTTCAGCTTGGAAAAGGCCTCCTCCGCCCTGGCCCGGCAGGCGGCCACGGCCTCCGCGTCCGCCGGGTCCGCGGCGGCGGTGGAGAGCCAGATGTGGTCCACGGTGAGGTAGCCCTGCTCCTGGGCAAAGGTCTCCAGGTCATGCTCCGCGGGGGCCAGCTCGCTGCCCTCCGTGCAGTAGAGGTCGTACAGGTGCTCGTAGAGATAGTAGTCCCCGGAGATGGCCTCCGCTTCCGCCCGGTCCAGCCCCATGCGGGCCAGCACGGCCAGATAGGCCTCCTCCCCGCCGTACTGGGCCGCCCGGGCCGCCCACTCCCGGTCCATGGCAGTCCGGTCCTCGTCGGTGAGGGTGCAGCCGTAATCCTCCGCCCAGGTCTCCACTGTGGCGTACAGGGCGGCGTTCTGCAGCGCCTGGTCCTTGGCGTAATCCTCCAGGCTCTGGCCGGAGACAGTGTCCCCCCACTGGATCCCCTCCCCGCTGTCGTAGTAGTCGGCAATGTAGTCGCAGGCGTAGGCCAGCCAGTAGAGGTATCGCTGGGCGGACACGTCCCGCCCGTCCACGGACAGCAGCACAGTGTCCGGACGGATGCCGGACGCCTCGCAGAGAAGTCCCCCCTCTGTGTCTCCGCCCCCGCAGGCGGTGAGAGAGATGGCGGCCCCCAGGGCCAGGCAAAAAGCGATGCATCGTTTCATCACGGTTCTCCTTTGTCATTCCTCGCAGATTCCGTGGAAACGCCCCGCACAGGACAGGCGGGGGACGTCCCACCGCCACCATCCTATGCGGGGCATGGCAAAAACATGATGAAACTTACGGGGTCCCGCCCGCGGCCTCCTCCGCGGCCAGCTTCAGGTCCTCCACCAGGTCCCGGGCGGCCTCCAGCACATCCTCCCCGGGCTTGAGCTTCAGGGTGAGGGCAGGGATCTCCCCCGCCGCCAGCGTCAGCCGCTGGCGGTACTTGGCGTGGCCGCACACCGCCACCAGGGCCTGTGGGTGGAACACTCCCAGCTGCAGCCGCAGGAGGCTGCCCTTCTGGGAGATATCGGACACGCCGGCCTTGGCCGCGGCAGAACGCAGCAGGGCCACGTCCAGCAGGGCCAGAACGGACTTGGGCGCCTCGCCGTAGCGGTCCAGCATCTCGTCCAGCAGATCCGAGGCGTCCTCGTCCGTGCGGATGGCGGCGATGCGGCGGTACAGGTCCATCCGCTGTTCCGCCGAGGGGACGTACCGGTCCGGGATATGGGCGTTCACCGTCAGGTCGGCGGCACACTCCGTCTCGATCCGCTTCTCCTCGCCACGCTCCTCCAGGACGGCCTCCTCCAGCAGCTTCAGGTACAGGTCGTAGCCTACGCTCATGAGATACCCAGACTGCTCCGGCCCCAGCAGGTTCCCCGCGCCCCGGATCTCCAGGTCCCGCATGGCGATCTTGAAGCCAGAGCCGAACTCCACATACTCCCGGATGGCCGCCAACCGCTTGGCGGCGGTCTCCTGCAGCACCTTGCCCCGGCGGTAGGTGAGATAGGCGTAGGCCCGCCGGGCGCTGCGGCCGATGCGGCCCCGGATCTGGTGGAGCTGGGCCAGCCCCATCTTGTCCGCGTCCTCGATGATGAGCGTGTTCACGTTGGGGATGTCGATGCCGGTCTCGATGATGGTGGTGCAGACCAGGATGTCCGCCTCCCCGTCCACCATGGCCTGCATGACGGAGGACAGCTCCTGCTCCGTCATCTTCCCGTGGCCGGTGACGATACGGACCTCCGGCCCCAGCATCTTCTGGAGCCGGGCGGCGGTGGCGTCGATGCTCTCCACCCGGTTGTGGAGGTAGTATACCTGGCCGCCCCGGCCCAGCTCCCGGCGGACGGCATCCTCAATGATGGCCCAGTCGTGCTCCAGCACATAGGTCTGCACCGGCTGCCGGTCCGCCGGGGGCTCCTCCAGGGTGGACATGTCCCGCAGGCCCGAAAGTGCCATGTTCAGCGTCCGGGGGATCGGAGTGGCGGAGAGGGTCAGCACGTCCACCTGGCGGCTCATCTCCTTCAGCCGCTCCTTGTGGGTGACGCCGAACCGCTGTTCCTCGTCGATCACCAGCAGGCCCAGGTCTTTGAACGCCATGCTCTTCTGCAGCAGCTTGTGCGTGCCGATCAGCAGGTCCACGCCGCCGTTTTTGGCGGCCTCCAGGATCCGCTTCTGCTCCCTGGCGGGGGTGAAGCGGGACAGCACCTCGATCTTCACCGGAAAGTCCCGGAACCGGCTGACAGCGGTGGCGTAATGCTGCTGGGCCAGGACGGTGGTAGGCACCAGGATGGCGGCCTGTTTCCCGTCCAGGATGCACTTCATCACGGCCCGGAGTGCCACCTCCGTCTTGCCGTAGCCCACGTCGCCGCATAGCAGCCGGTCCATAGGCCGTGGCTTCTCCATGTCCGCCTTGATCTCCGCGATGCACCGCAGCTGGTCGTCGGTTTCGGTGTAGTCAAAGGACTCCTCAAATTCCCGCTGCCAGGGGGAGTCCGGGGAGAAGGCGAAGCCCGGCCGCTTCTGCCGCTCGGCATACAGCGCGATGAGGCCCCTGGCCAGATCCTTGGCGGCCTTCTTGGCCTTGGTTTTCTGCCGGGTCCACTCGGCGCCCCCCAGCTTATTGAGCTTGGTGCGCTCGGTGTCCTCGCCTCCGCCGATGTACTTGCTCACCAGATCCAGCTGGGTCACGGGGACGTACAGGCAGTCCCCGCCGGCGTAGTCGATCTTGATGTAGTCCTTCTCCACGCCGTCCACCGGCATCCGCTGGATGCCCACGAACCGGCCCACGCCGTGGTGCTCATGGACCACCAGGTCTCCGGGGGACAGGTCGGTGTAGGACTGGAGCTTCTGCCGGTTGGAGTCCTTCTTCACCCGCTGGCGCTTGCGCATGGCCGGGGCCGTCAGCTGGCCCTCTGTCAGCACCGCCAGCTTCAGCGCCGGCCACTCGCTGCCAGCGGACAGGGCCCCCAGGGAGAGGCGCACCTCCCCCGCCGCAGGCATGGCGGCGCCGCTTAGATCCAGGGTGGCCGGGATGCCCTTCTCCTCCAGCAGCCGGTGGAGATTCTTCGCCCGGGTCTCCCCACCGCAGAGCACCAGCACCGCGCTGCCGGAGGAGCGGTAGTGCTCCAGATCCGTGACGGCGGTCTCCAGGCTGCCGCCGTAGGAGCTGAGCTGTTTGGCATTCATGGTCAGGAGGCCCCGGGGCCGCAGGGGGTGCCGGGAGGTGGGCAGAGAGTCCTCCAGGATCACGGGGAAGTCCTCCAGCGCGGCGTACAGTTCCTCGGCGGTGAGGGTCAGATGGGCGTACTCCCCCGCCAGCACCCCGGCGGACAGCAGCGCCTCCACGTCCTGCTTCTGCTGGAGGACCGTGTTCTTCACCCGCTCGTCCACCCGGCCGCTCTCACTGAGGAACACCACCGCGTCCGGAGGCAGGTAGTGGACCCCGGCGGTGACAGTCGGATAGATGGCTGCCAGATACCGGTCCGCCGCCCCCGGGGCCGCGCCGCTGCGCAGCCGCTCCGCGTCCTCCCGCAACGTCTGGACGATGGCCTCCGTCTTCTGCTTTTTCGCCAGCTTCTCCGCCAGGGCGGTCAGCTGGTCCGCAAGACCGGGCAGGCCTCCGGGGGCGCAGTGGGGCAGCACCTCCGCCGCCGGCAGGATCCGGGCGGAGGACACGTTCCGGATCCGCCGCTGGGTGCCGGGGTCGAAGGCGCCCATGGAGTCGATCTCATCGTCAAAAAACTCGCACCGCACCGGCTGGTCCATCAGGGGAGAGAACACGTCCAGAATGCCGCCCCGCAGGGCGAACTGGCCCACGCCCTCCACCTGCTCACAACGGGTATACCCGGCGGAGAGCAGTTGCTCCGCCAGCGCGCCCAGCTCTGCCTGCCCCCCCACCTCCAGGGTGATGGCCAGGGATCGCAGGGTCTCCGGCGGCAGGGTCCGGGCCATGAGGCCGTCCGCGGTGGCCACCACTACCGGCGCGTCCCCCTGGGCCAGGGCGTACAGCGCCGCCAGACGGCTCCGCTCCCAGTCCCGAGAACCCACGGCCCCGGGGCGGAACTGCCACTCCCGGCCCAGCAGGGTCACGGGGCATTTGCCCGTCAGGGTCTCCAGATCAGCGGAGAGGACCTGGACCTCTCGCTCGTCCCCGCAGAGAAACACCGCCGGACGGCCGCAGGCTGCCGCCACCGCCGCGCCCACGCAGGCCCGCTGCACCGGCTGGAGGCCGCTGACCGCCGCGGGACAGCCGCCCTCCTCCACCCGGCGGATCAGCTCCGCCGCCTCGGGGATAGTCTGCAATTGTCTCAGAAACTGTTCCATAGGATGTGGTCCTTGTCAACATGAAAAATTGGGAAGACTCTCTGGGCGCCGGGCCGCTTCCGGGCGTATGGCCCGGTGGGCGTTCTCCGCCCGGCGCCTGTTTGGAGGCAGGGGCTGTAAAGCGGATGGACATGATTCTCCCACCCAGGTCATATCCACCGGCACGATCCGGGAAAATGGATCCGTCCTTAGTGTATTCCCCTTTACCGGGCGCCATGCCCGGCGGCAAAAAGAGGCGCGGCGAGCCGCCCTATTGGACGGCCCTCATTCAATTGAAGTCATTCATGGCCTTCTGACAGCCATGTTCAATGATACATTCCGCCGCGTCGATGGCCCGGCGGAAGCTCTCCACCAACACCTTCCGCTCCGCCTGGGAGGGCACGCCGATGACCCAGTCGATCATGTCGCCCCCTTCGTCCGGCGCGCCGGTGCCGATCTTGATCCGGGGGAAGTCCTGGGTCCCCAGGTGGGCAATGATGTTCTTGATGCCGTTGTGCCCCCCGGCGGAGCCGGTGGGCCGCACCCGCAGCTTCCCCACCGGCAATGACACATCGTCATAGATCACCAGCACGTGGTCGGCAGGGATCTTGTAGAACTGCACCGCCTCCCGCACCGCCTCGCCGGAGAGGTTCATATACGTCTGGGGCTTCATCACCAGGCACTTGGCCCCGGCGAAGGGGATGATGTTATAGGCGGATTTGAACTTGACCTTGTTCAGCTTCACCCCCGCCTGCTCCGCCAGCAGGTCCACGGTGAGAAAGCCCATGTTGTGGCGGGTGTGCTCATACTTGGCCCCGGGATTTCCCAGGCCCACCACCAGCCAGTCCACGGCGGCGGATTTGGCGCCTAACAGCATGAAAAAAACTCCTTTGCAACGTCAGCCAAGGCGGGAAAGTTCCCTTCCCCGCCTTGACCAGTCCATTATTGATACGCAGAAATGCCGGAGCTCCGCCGCTTCTCAGCGGAACAGCTTGGAGATGGAGATCTCCTGGTAGATACGCTCGATGGCCTCTGCAAACATGGGGGCCACCTGCAGGTATTTGATCTTGCTGCTCTTTTTGGGATCAATGGCGGGGATGGTGTCCAGCAGGGCCAGCTCGGTGATGACGCTGTCGTTGATCCGGTCAATGGCCGGGCCGGAGAGCACGCCGTGGGAGGCGCAGGCCTGGACGCTCTTGGCGCCGCCCACCTCGATCAGGGCCTTGGCGGCGTTGCACAGGCTGCCGCCGGTGTCCACCATGTCGTCGAAGAGGATGCAGTCCTTGTCCCGCACGTCGCCGATGACGTTCATGACCTCGCAGCTGTTGGCCTTCTGCCGGCGCTTGTCCACGATGGCCAGATTCATGTGCAGCTTCTGGGCAAAGGCCCGGGCCCGGGACACAGAGCCCACGTCGGGAGAGACCACCATCATGTTCTCGCACTCGGAGCCGTACTTCTTGGCGTAGTAGTCCACAAAGATGGGGTTGCCCGCCAGATTGTCCACAGGAATGTCGAAGAAGCCCTGGATCTGGGAGGCGTGCAGGTCCATGGTCAGCACCCGATCCGCGCCCGCGGCGGTGAGCATGTTGGCCACCAGCTTGGCGGTGATGGGGTCACGGGCCTTGGCCTTGCGGTCCTGCCGGGCATAGCCGTAGTAGGGGATGACCGCGGTGATGCGGCCGGCGGAGGCGCGCTTCAGCGCGTCGATCATGATGAGCAGCTCCATGAGATTGTTGTTCACCGGGGTGCAGGTGGACTGGACCACGAACACGTCGCTGCCGCGGACCGTCTCGTACAGGGAGACGAAGATCTCCCCGTCGGAGAAGGTACCGACCTCCGCCTCGCCCAGTTTGGTTCCCATCAACTTGCAGATCTCCTCCGCCAGCTTCGGATTCGCGTTGCCGGAAAACACCTTGATGTCCTTGCCGTGAGAAATCATTGTTTGAACGCCCTCTTTCTATGTTCTGAATGTTCTTGGTTTCTGTCAGTAGGATCGATCAGCCGAAGGAGCATCAGTGCTCCTGCCCGTACAGCTTCCGCCGCCGTTTGGCCCACCCCTCCTTGTTCTCCTGCTTGGCCCTGGCCACGGCCAGCGCGTCCGCGGGCACATCCTTGGTGATGGTGGCACCCGCCGCGATATAGGAACCCGCGCCCACAGTCACCGGCGCCACCAGATTGGTGTTGCAGCCGATGAAGGCGCCGTCCTCAATGGTGCAGCGGTACTTCTTCACGCCGTCATAGTTGGTGGTGACGGTGCCGCAGCCGAAGTTGACCTTGCGGCCCACGTCGCTGTCCCCCACATAGGTCAGGTGGGAGATTTTGGTGCCGTCACCGATGGCGGAGTTCTTCACCTCCACAAAGTCGCCCACCTTGATGTCGTCCCCGATGGCGCAGCCGGGGCGCACGTAGGCAAAGGGCCCCACGTGGGTGCGGCTGCCGATGGTGCTCTCGTTCACCTGGGAGGCATTGATCTCTGTCTCATCGCCGATGACGCAATCCCGCACCACGGCATTGGGACCGATGGTGCAGCCGCAGCCGACGGCGGTCTCCCCCCGCAGGATGGTGCCGGGCAGGAGCATGGTCCCCCGGCCGATGGTGACCCGGGGGTCGATATACACCGCGTTCGGGTCCAGCACCCGGACGCCGGCGCGGATGTGCCGCCGGACGATCCGCTCCCGGAGCAGGGGCTCCAGCTCGGCCACGGTCTCCAGACTGAAAACCGGCACCCAGCCGGGGATCAGCTCCGCCGCGGAGACGGCATTGGTCATCTTCTCCTGCCAGACCGCCTGGAGCTCGTAGCCGGCGGCGCCGTAGACAAAGCCGGGGCCCGCCTCCTCCATGGGAAGGGCGGCCCGGACAAACACGGCCACCGGGTCCGGCGTGTTCAAAAAGTCCAGCAGCTCGCTGTGCTGCTCAGAGATGGTCACGTCTGCGTCCTCCGGGAAGCAGGCGCGGACCTCCTGGGCAAAGCGGGGGCTGGAGACAGCAAAAAACCGCTGCACGCCGTCGGCCAACAGCTTGTCACTCATCCATTTTAGGATCGGGCAAAATAACACGGCTTCCAGCATCAGCGGTTTGGAGTGCGCCGGGAGGGAGGAGTCCTCTTCCAGAAAAAACACGGCGCGCTGCGGAAAATCCATGGGTTTTCTCCTCCTTGTTCGTTCGTATTTTTTATTATAACAAATATCTTGGGAAAATCCAGTATTTCCGGCGAATTTATAAAAGAAATTTCCTCCAGATTTTTCTTGTACAGGGACGTTTTTTTGTGGGAGACAACAGATCCGCTCCTGCGGCGCCCCCTCTTTCTGTCATTTCCGGCATTTTGCAGAAATCCAGCCGGATTTGTCGTGATTTTTTCTAAAAATCCGGTTTTCTTCACACATTACAGTTGAATTTGCCGGGGCGACGCGGTACAATGTGTTTTGACTGCATGAAAAGAGGGGGACAGCTGTCTATGCTTCATATCGTACTGGTGGAGCCGGAGATCCCACAGAACTGCGGCAATGTCGCCCGCACCTGCGCCGCCACCGGCAGCCAGCTGCACCTGATCCGCCCCCTGGGCTTCGACATCTCGGAGAAGGCCGTCCGCCGCGCTGGCCTGGACTACTGGAACCTGGTGGAGGTTTTTGATTACGAGAATCTGGAGGACTTTTTCCGCCGCCGCCCCGAGGCGGAGCGGGACCTGTGGCTCACCACCACCAAGGCGCCCCGGTCCTATCAGGAGGCCCGGTTCACCGCCGACAGCTGGCTGTTCTTCGGCAAGGAGACCGCCGGGTTGCCTCTGGCTCTCCGGGAGCGGTACCGGGACCGCTGCGTCCGCCTGCCCATGGTCAGCGAGGCCCGCAGCCTGAACCTGAGCAACACCGTGGCCGTCTGCGTCTACGAGGCGCTGCGGCAGAACGGCTTTCCGGGCCTGCTGGGAACCGGCGAGATGGCCTGGGGCTGAGCCCCGCCGGGCGGCGCCGATTCCGCTGGGGAGGCCCGGCTGCTTTTGCAGGGCGCGGAGCGGCCTTGCATTGCAGGGGGGCGGCCGGGGGTGAATTTCCATCCTTCGGTCCATACTAGTCCCTGAACGCGCTGACACCGCCGCCGAACGCCTCTGCGGCTTCGGCTGCGTTGGAATGAATCATGAGGAATCCAATGGAACGAGATCAGATAGGAGGACATCTCAGATGAATACCCATAAAAAGACGGTCCGGGATGTGGAGGTGCGGGGCAAAAAGGTCCTGCTCCGCTGTGACTTCAACGTGCCCCAGGACAAAGAGACTGGCGCCATCACCAGTGACAAGCGCATCGTGGCGGCGCTGCCCACCATCCAGTATCTGCTGGAGAATGGGGCGGCGGTCATCGCCTGCTCCCACCTGGGCAAGCCCAAGAACGGCCCCGACCCCAAGCTGAGCCTAGCCCCGGTGGCGAAGCGCCTCAGCGAGCTGCTGGGCCGGGAAGTGATCTTCGCCCATGACGTAGTGGGCCCCGACGCCCAAACCAAGGCGGCCGCCCTGCAGCCGGGACAGATCCTGCTGCTGGAGAACACCCGCTTCGAGCCCGGCGAGACCAAGAACGACCCGGAGTTGGCCAGGAAGCTGGCCGACATGGCGGATCTGTATGTGTCCGACGCCTTCGGTGCCGTGCACCGGGCCCACGCCTCCACCGCCGGCGTGGCGGCGTACCTGCCCGCTGTCTCCGGCTTCCTGATCCAGAAGGAGCTGGAGTTCCTGGGCGGTGCCATCGCCGATCCCAAGCGGCCCCTGGTGGCCATCTTAGGCGGCAGCAAGGTCTCCTCCAAGATCGGCGTCATCAACAACCTGCTGAACATCGCCGATACCATCATCATCGGCGGCGGCATGGCCTATACGTTCTCCGCCGCCCAGGGCGGCAAGGTGGGCGACAGCCTGCTGGAGGCCGACTGGGAGAGCTACGCCAATGAGATGGTGGAGAAGGCAAAGGAGAAGGGCGTAAAGCTGCTGCTGCCGGTGGACACCGTCTGCGCGGACGCCTTCGCCCCCGACGCCAAGAGTCAGGTGGTGAAGGCCGGGGAGATCCCCGACGGCTGGCAGGGCCTGGATATCGGTCCGGAGACGGTGAAGCTGTACTGCGGCGCCGTGGCGGACGCGGGCACCGTCATCTGGAACGGCCCCATGGGCGTCTTTGAGTTCCCGGCCTTCGCCAAGGGCACTGAGGCTGTGGCCGAGGCCCTGAGCCGTACGGACGCCATCACCATCATCGGCGGCGGCGACAGCGCGGCGGCTGTGGAGCAGCTGGGCTACGCCGACAAGATGACCCACATCTCCACCGGCGGCGGGGCCTCCCTGGAATTCCTGGAGGGTAAGGAACTGCCCGGCGTGGCCTGCCTCCTTGATCAGTAAGCTGCTGTGCCGCCGATCCACCGTTGCGGCATTGCGTTTCCCGGTTCCTCCCGGAGCCGTCAATCGCGCCGCTGGAATTTTTGGAGGGCAAAGAGCTGCCCCGCGTGGCCTGCCTCCCGGATGCTTAAAGAGGGGGACTGTGTCCCCCCTTTACATTCCTCCTCACCAATCTGCGGACTGGTGACACCGCCCAGGGCGGCTGAGGCAAAGTATTTTCGCCACGCACGCCCTGAGGCGAAAATGAATTTGAATGTTGCGGCCGCTTGCGGCGGCCGCGCCGAATCCGTCCCCAAACGCGCTTCATTTGACTTGACAAACGGGCTGGAATTCTGTATAAAAAAAAGGGCCTTTCGGGGAAAATGCCCTGGAAACGGCCAAAACCTGCGCATCAGATCGCGGAGAACGCGATTGCGGATAGATGAAGACATAAAGGAGAAGAGATCACCATGAATCGCAGATATCGCAAAACGGTTATCGCCGGAAACTGGAAAATGAACATGACCGCCACTGAGACGAAGAAATTCGCCGAGGAACTGAAGAAGATCATGCCCCGGGCCAAGTGGTGCGACACCCTGATCTGTGTCCCTGCCTGCAACATTCAGACCGCCGCCAAGGCGTTCAAGGACCTGCGGATCTCCGTGGGCGCCGAGAACGTGTACTTTGAGGAGAAGGGCGCTTACACCGGCGAGATCTCCGCCGACATGCTGAAGGATCTGGGCGTGAAGTACGTCATCGTGGGCCACAGCGAGCGGCGGCAGTATTTCTGCGAGACCGATACCACCGTCAACAAGAAGGTCCACGCCGTGCTGAACGCCGGCATGAACCCCATCATCTGCGTGGGCGAGAGCCTGGAGCAGCGGGAGACCGGCATCACCGACGAGTGGATTGCCCTTCAGGTGAAGAGCGCCCTGTACGGCGTGCCCGCCGACAAGCTGCGCCGCTGCATCATCGCCTATGAGCCCATCTGGGCCATCGGTACCGGCAAGACCGCAACTGCCGAGCAGGCCGGCGAGGTCTGCACCAACATCCGTGCCACCATCCGCAGCCTGTACGGCGCCCGGGTGGCCCGCAGCGTCACCATCCAGTACGGCGGCTCCATGAACCCCAAGAACGCGGCGGAGCTGCTGGCCCAGCCGGACATCGACGGCGGCCTGATCGGCGGTGCCGCCCTGAAGCCCGACCAGTTCGTGGACATCATCAACGCAGCCAACCAGGAGTGAGCTCCGGCAGAGCGGTTTTGTGAGAAAGCGAGCGAGACGAGATTTCAATGAACAAAACACCAACAACCCTCATCATCATGGACGGCTTCGGCCTGCGGCAGGAGACGGAGGGCAACGCCATCCGCGCCGCCGCCACGCCCCGGCTGGACCAGTTTTTCCGGGAGTATGCCCACACCACGCTCCGGGCCTCCGGCCTGGACGTGGGCCTGCCGGACGGGCAGATGGGCAACAGCGAGGTGGGCCACACCAACATCGGCGCCGGCCGGGTGGTGTTCCAGGACCTGCCCCGGATCACCAAAGCCATTGCCGACGGGAGCTTTGATGAAAATCCCGCCTACCGGCACGCCATGGACGCCTGCCTGGAGAAGGGCACGTCCCTGCACCTGATGGGCCTGCTGTCCGACGGCGGCGTCCACTCCCACCTGGAGCACCTGTTCGCCCTGCTGCGGCTGGCGAAGCGAAGGGGCCTGGAGCATGTGTATCTCCACGCCTTTCTGGATGGGCGGGACGTATCCCCCACCTCCGGCGCAGACTTTGTGGCGCAGACCGTGGCACAGTGCCGGGAGATCGGCGTGGGCAAGATCGCCACGGTCATGGGCCGGTACTATGCCATGGACCGGGACAAGCGCTGGGACCGGGTGGAGGCGGCTTACGACGCCATGGTGTACGGCGAGGGCGCCGTGCAGAATCCAGACCCGGTGGCCGCGGTACGGGAGTCCTATGACCGGGGCGTCACCGACGAATTCGTGGAACCCGTGGTCTGTGATGCCGAGGGCACCATCTCCGACAATGACAGCGTGATCTTCTTCAACTTCCGGCCCGACCGGGCCCGGGAGATCACCCGGACCCTGGTGGACCCGGAGTTCGACGGCTTCACCCGCCAGTTTTTCCCCGTGACCTTCGTGTGCAACACAGAGTACGACGCCTCCATGCCCAATGTGGAGGTGGCCTTCCCCCGGGTGACGGTGCGCAATGGCCTGGGGGAGTATCTCAGCCAGATGGGCATGACCCAGCTGCGGATCGCGGAGACGGAGAAGTACGCCCATGTGACCTTCTTCTTCAACGGCGGGTCCGAGACTGTCTTTCCCGGTGAGGACCGGGTACTGGTGCCCTCCCCCAAGGTGGCCACCTACGACAAGCAGCCGGAGATGAGCGCGGCGGAGGTGACGGACAAGTGCGTGGAGCGCATTGAGTCCGGCGCCTATGACGTGATCATTCTGAACTTTGCCAACTGCGACATGGTGGGCCACACCGGCGTCTATGACGCGGCGGTGAAGGCCGTGGAGACCGTAGACAGCTGCGTGGGCCGGGTGGTGGACGCCACACTGAAGATGGGCGGCATCGCCATGATCACCGCCGACCACGGCAACGCCGAGCAGATGGCGGAGCCGGATGGCAGCCCTATGACCGCCCATACCACCAATCCCGTACCTTTCATTCTCTGCGGCGCGGGGACCGAGCTGCGCCCCAACGGCCGCTTGGCGGACATTGCCCCCACCATGCTGGACGTGATGGGCCTGGCCTGTCCAGAGGAGATGGACGGCAAGACGCTGATCGTGAAGTGACCAATTTCTGAGAGAAAAGAGACCGCTTTCCAGCGGTCTCTTTTTGTATAATTCCTGGAAATCCTGCCCATACTTCCCTCAGACCCAAGATCGAGGGAGGTATGATACATGGCAAATAAAGTCAAATCCCTGCTGGGCGGGCCAGGCTTTTACGCGGTCCTGGCCCTGTGCGTCCTGGCGGTGGGCGTGGGCGGCTACTTTCTGCTGTTTGGGGAACCGGCCCAGACGGAAGCGCCCACCGGCCCGGACACGGCAGCCTCCGCACCGGTGGAGGACCTGCCGGAGCACGAACCGGTGGTGGAGACCGTGCCTCCGGAGGAACCGGAGGAGGAGACGGAGCCCGTCGTCATGCCGGAGGTGACCATCCCGGTGGATGACACGCCCGTGGTGGCAGAGGAGCCCCATGTGGTGGTCCTGCCCATCCAGGGAGAGGTGCTGACGGCATTCTCCGTGGACCAGCTGCTGTACAATGAGACGCTGGACGACTGGCGGACCCACGACGGGGTGGATATCGCCGCGGCGGAAGGCGATGCCGTCCTGGCCGCCTGCGCCGGGACGGTCTCCTCCATCACCGACGATCCCCTGATGGGCACCACCGTGGTGATCCAGCACAGCGGCGGCTATGAGACCACCTATGCCAATCTCCAGGCGGAGCCCGCCGTGGAGACGGGCGACACGGTGTCCGCCGGGCAGACCATCGGCGCAGTGGGAACCACCGCCGCGGCGGAGGCCGCCCAGGGCGCCCACCTGCACTTCTCCGTTGCAAAGGATGGGGAAGCTGTGGACCCGGACGCATTTCTCAACAGCTGACGCAGCAGCGGCGGAACGGCAAAGGCCGTTCCGCCGCTGCTTTTCTCTGGAGTCAGGCCGCCCGGCTGCCGATCCGCTCGGCAACGGCCCGCATGGTCCGGCGCAGGAAGATAGCGCTCAGTACCAGGGACACCAGTTCGGAGATGGGGAAGGCCAGCCACACCAGCGTCAGGACGCCGGTGTGGGACAACAGCCATGCCACCGGCAGCAGCACCACCAGCTGGCGGCACACAGAGGTAATCAGACTGTACAGCGGGTTGCCGATAGCCTGACACACGGAACCGGCAATGATGTCGAAGCCCGCCAGCACGAAGGACACGGAGATGATCCGCAGAGCCACGGAGCCGATGGAGAGCATCTCCTCCGAGGCGTTGAAGAACATCAGCAGCTGCTGGGGGAAGAGCTGGAAAATCAGGCATCCCACAGCCATGATGGCCATGGCGGTGCAGATGGTCAGCTTGATGGTCCGCTTCACCCGGGGCAGGCTGGCGGCGCCGTAGTTATAGCTGACGATGGGCACCATGCCGTTGTTCAGGCCGAACACCGGCATGAAGACGAAGCTCTGAAGCTTGAAGTATGCGCCGAACACGGCGGTGGCCGTCTTGGTGAAGGAGAAGAGGATCTTGTTCATGCCGAACACCATGGCGGAGCCGATGGACTGCATGACGATGGAGGGGAAGCCCACCCGGTAGATCTCCGCCGCCACCTTGCCGTGCCAGCGGATCTCCCGGGGCAGGATGTGGATGTCCGGATTGCATTTGAGGTTCAGCACCAGGGCAGCGGCGGCAGCCACAATCTGCCCTGCCACCGTGGCAATGGCGGCGCCGGCCACCTCCATCCGGGGCAGGCCGAACCAGCCGAAGATCAGGATGGGGTCCAGCACGATGTTGATGAGGGCGCCGGTAAGCTGGGTGCACATGGCCAGGAACGTGCGGCCGGTGGACTGCAGCAACCGCTCAAAGCAGAACTGGCTGAAAATACCGATGGAGCAGCCCAGGCAGATGGAGGCGTAATCCACGCCGTAGTCGATAATCACCTGTTCTCCCCCGGCCTGCAGCTCAAAGAAGGTCCGGGAGAAGAAGATGCCGATCAGGGCGAATAGCGCGAAATTGCACAGGGCCAGAAAGATGCCCGTGTTGGCAGCCCGGTCCGCCATGGCCTGATTCTTCTCTCCCAGGGACCGGGAGAGGAGCGCGTTGATGCCCACAGCGGTGCCTGCGCCGAAGGCGATCATCAGGTTCTGCAGGGGGAAGGCCAGGGACACGGCATTCAGGGCATCCTCGCTGATCTGTGCCACGAACACGCTGTCCACCACATTGTAGCAGGCCTGGACCAGCATGGAGATCATCATGGGGACCGCCATGTTGGTCAGCAGCCGTCCGATGGGCAGCACGCCCATCTTGTTCTCCTGGGGCGCCGCGCCCTGGGGGAATTTTTCTGCCATGGAAATTCCAACATCCTTTCTCATTCAGAGAGACGTGACACGGAGACCACCCCGCGCCACGTCTCATATTTTGATTTCTCTATTAGGTTGCGGCTCCGGAAAGCCGGGCATCCGGAAGGATGCGTGGACGATTTATTTTTTCAGCTCACCGGTGGCCAGCTGAGTGAGATACGCGTTGATGAAGCCGTCCAGATCGCCGTCCATGACGTTGTCGATGTTGCCGGTCTCATAGCCGGTGCGGGTGTCCTTCACCATCTGGTAGGGCATGAACACGTAGGAGCGGATCTGGCTGCCCCACTCGATCTTCATCTGCACGCCCTTGATATCGGAGATCTTCTCCGCGTGCTGCTGCTGCTTCAGCTCCACCAGCTTGGCCCGCAGCATCTTCATGCAGTTGTCCTTGTTCTGAAACTGGCTGCGCTCCTGCTGGCTGGCCACCACGATGCCCGTGGGCTTGTGAATGAGGCGCACGGCGGATGAGGTCTTGTTCACGTGCTGGCCGCCGGCGCCGCTGGCCCGGTAGACCTGCATCTCAATGTCCTCCTCCCGGATCTCCACCTCGTCGTCATCCTCGATCTCGGGCATGACCTCCACCGCGGCAAAGCTGGTCTGCCGGCGGGCGTTGGCATCAAAGGGAGACACCCGGACCAGCCGGTGGACGCCGTTCTCACTCTTCAAAAGGCCGTAGGCGTTGTCCCCCTGGATGGCGATGGACGCGGATTTGATGCCCGCCTCGTCGCCGTCCTCATAGTCCAGGATCTGATAGGTGAAGTCGTGGCGCTCCGTCCAGCGGGTGTACATCCGATAGAGCATCTGGGCCCAGTCCTGGGCCTCGGTGCCGCCGGCGCCGGCATGGAAGGTCAGGATGGCGCTGTGGCCGTCGTACTCCCCAGAGAGGAGCGTGGCCATCCGGGACTCCTCGATCTTCTCCTCCAGGGTCTGGAAACCGGACTTCAGCTCTTCCAGCAGCTCCTCATCCTCCGCCTCCTGGCCCATCTCGCACAGGGCCGTCAGATCCTGCCACTCGGTCACCAGCTTGTCCTGGCGGGCGATCTTGTTCTGCAGCTGCTTGAGGCGCTGCTGCACCTTCTGGGATCGCTCCAGGTCGTTCCAGAAGCCGTCCTGGGCAGTCTCGTCCTCCAGCTTTCGGGCCTCCGCGCGGGCGCTGTCCATGTCCAGCGCGGCGGAGAGCTTCTCCAGCTCGGGCCCCAGGTCCCGGAGCCTCTGCTTATATTCGTCGTATTCGATCAAAGCCATGTGCTCTCTCCACTTCCTCAAATTTCATTAGCCATAGTATTATATCGGAGGAACGTTTGTTTGTAAAGAAAAACCCGTAAAAAAACGGAAAATCCCGGGCCGTCTGTGTATTTCAGGGGACAATTTCGTTTTCCAGGATGCGGCCGGACCGGAATCTTTTTTCCCGAATGGCGAAAAGTTCATAATTTGTTCATGATTGCCGGGCACTTTCCCGGTATGTTACATGTAGAGAGATAGAAGCTGGAAGCAAGCCTTTTGGAATATGATGGAGGAAAGAGGACTATGAAAACATTTTGGAAGAAAAAGCTCCCGGCGTGTCTGCTGGCGCTGGCGCTGCTGGCCGGAACCGTTCCCATGGCGTCTGCGGCCTCGGCGGATCTGACGTACGATGTGGACGAGGACAGCGGCGTCTGGCTGGATGCGGATGACTTTCAGGAAATCTATGAGGACGACAACGGCGGATACCTTGAATACGTGGAATTCACCGATTATGATGACTTTGACGATTACGGCTATTTCACCTTCGAGGACTTTGACCGTTACGGGTTCGACGACGTGGATTCCAAGGCGCTGGAGAACTACGAATTCTACTATGACCGTGCTGATGCGGACGATTACGACATCGACCTGGACACGCTGCGGTTTGAGACCTATGACAACATCGACAGCGACACACTGGATTTTGATGTCAGGCTGTACGGCGACGAAGGGTCATTCTATGCAACGGTCCGCATTGATGTGGAGGGTGGCTCCCGCTCCGGCTCCGGCGACGTGGAGCTGACCTACAAGGTGGACCCCGGCGACGATGTGACGGTGGACGCCGAGGACTTCTGGGATCTCTTTAACGAGGAAGACGGCCGCTATGATGAGCTGGAGTATGTGGAGTTCACCAGCTACGATGATTTCGATGACTTCGGATATTTCGGTGCAGACGGATACGACAGCGATGACTATATCCCGGACTATGAGCTCAATGACAGCGATCTGGACGATGCCATGTTCTATTACGACGAGAACGACGTCTGGTACGACTATGACTTTGAACTGGACACGCTGACGTTCTACGCCGACCGGAACGCCGACGCGGACACCCTGGCCTTTGACTTCACCATGCACGGCGTGGACGGTGACAAGGTATATGGCACTCTGTACATCGAGGTCGGCAAGGGCAGCGGCACCAGCAGCAAGGGCGACCTGACCTATCAGGTGGACCCGGACGACGATGTGACGCTGGACGCGGAGGATTTCTACGATTTCTTCTACGACGAGTCGGATTACGACGAACTGGAATACGTGGAGTTCACCGACTATGACGACTTTGACGATTACGGCTGTTTCTACGCCGACGGATACGATTCCGACGACTACACCCGGGATTACGAGCTGAACGACAGTGACCTGGACGACGCCGTGTTTTACTATGATGAGGACGATATCTGGGACGACTATGACTTCGAGCTGGACACGCTGACCTTTGCGGCGGACCGGAATGCCGATGAAGACACCCTGACCTTTGACGTCACCATGCGCGGCGTGAAAGGCGACAAGATCTCCGCCACCCTCACCATTGAGATCGGCAAGGGCAGCAGCACCGGCACCAAGGTGAAGGGCGACATCATTTATGAGGTGGATCCCGACGACAGCGTGACCTTTGACCGGGACGACTTCTGGGATTTCCTGGATGACGAGACCGGGGACGATCTGGAGTATGTACGGTTCACCGACGCCGACGGACTGGACGACTGGGGCGAGCTGTACAGCTACGACTACGATGATGACCGGACGTACTTTGACGAGAGCGACCTGGACGACGGTTATTTCTACTATGACAGCAAGGACCTGTTCTACGACGAGGACTTCACCCTGGATGACCTGACCTTTGTGGCGGACAGGGACGCCGACGGCAAGGTGGTGGAGCTGGACTTCACTGCCTACGGTGAGGACGGCGACAAGGCCTACGGCACCGTGGCCATCGCCATCGGCGATGTGGGGGGAACCGGCGTGGCCGCAGAGGGCGGCGATATCCGCTATTATACGGATTACAGCGGCCGAGTGCAGATCAACGCCAACGACATCGCCCGGTTCTTTGAGGAGAGCTACCCCGGCTATACCCTGCAGTATGTCACCTTTAAAGATGCGCCCACTTACGGCAGCCTGTACTACAACTACTACGGTACCAGCAGCTACGGCAGCTCCAGCAGCCTGCGCATCACCGACGACAACTGCGACGACATAGATTTCTACTTCAGTCCCTCCAGCAGCCAGCACGCCCTCAGCGAGCTGACATACATACCCAGCGGCGTCAACTACTGCGCCCAGATCCCCTTCACCGCTTACGGCTCCGGCAGCCGTTCTGTGTCCGGCACCATCCTCATCAGCGTGAACCTCAGCGAGGTGCCCGACGTTTACGGCCCCACGCCCAGAAACACGGCCGTCACCTTCCCCGCCGCCTCCATCTACACGGCGGTGGCCCAGTCCAGCGGCCTGGGTCTGGCCAGCATCCAGCTGCTGGAACTGCCCGCCACCAACGAGGGTGTCATCTACGTGGGCAGCGGCACCTCCAAGCGGGCGGACACCGAGACCCTGTACGGCTACTCCAGCGGCAGCGAGCGGATCAGCCAGCTGCGGTTCGTGCCGGCCAGCGGCTTCACCGGATCTGTGGAAATCCCCTATGTGGCCTGCAACAGCAGCGGCGATCCCATTGCCAGCGGCAAGCTTTGCCTGGGCATTGTCAGCGCTATGGAGGACTTCTCTGATATCACCTCCTCCACCTGGTGCTATAAATATGTACTGGAGCTCAGCGACGCCGACGTGATCGACGGATACAGCGACGGCACCTTCAAGCCCGACAACCAGGTGACCTACGGCGCGGCGCTGAAGCTCATCATGCTGGCCGCTGGCTATGACGAGCAGAAGCCGGTGAACTCCAACGTGTTCAGCGGCTATCTGGCCCGGGCGCAGGCGGACGGGCTGGTGTCCGGCAGCGTGAACCTGAACGCCCCCATCACCCGGCTGGCGGTCAGCCAGATCGCGGCCAAGGCCATGGGCCTCAGTATCAGCAACCTGTCCAGCGTCCGTCCCTTCACCGACACCACGGACCCCTATGTCCAGGCGCTGAATGCCGCAGGCATCGTGGAGGGCTACTTCAGCAACGGCACCAGCACCTTCAAGCCCTACAACACTCTGACCCGGGGCCAGATCTCCGCCATCGTCTGGCGGATGGAGCAAGCCCAGTAAACCGGGAAAACAACAGCGGACCGCTGAAGCGGTCCGCTGTTCTCTGTTATACAAAAGCACCGCAGAAAACTGAATGCATCTTTCCCCGCTCCTTTGGGGCAACCGGAAACGATGCGCCAAACCTTTCACCACAGCATTTGCCCTTATCTACGATGCGCCCAATGCGTATAAAGGTTTATGGGGGAGAGCGGTCACTTCAGCAGGGCGCTGTACACATCCTGAGGGATGGTGAACTCCACCATGCCCATGTAGCCTGCAGCCACTGCGTACTCGTCGAACACCAGAACCAGATCGCCGTCGGCGTTCCAGTAAAAGCTCTGCTCCGGGTCAATAGCGGTGAATTCGTCCGTCAGATAGCTCAGGGATGCGTCCGCGGCCATCTGCTCCTCCATCTGCCGCAGGACTTCCGCGGACAGGACAGAGACGTAGTCCGCATCAGGCCGGAACAGATCGCTGAGGGTGACGGCTTCACCCGTAGCTTTGTTGATGTGGTAGAATCGGGTGAAATTGTAGCCGCTGGCCTCGGTCCTCGTGGCATCGATCCGCAGAGTGAACCAAGTATCGCTGTCCGTCACCACAGAGGAGGTCACATCCAGGCCCTGGTAGCTCTCGCCCGCAGCCTCGCAGTCCGTCTGGAACTGGGCGATCAGCTGATCGGTATAGGCCTGCACCTGGTCGTTGATCTCGTCTGCAGCGCCGCTGCCGCCCAGCTCCGGGACGTGGACGTCGGCAGTGCTGTGACCATCGTCATACTGGTAATCCCGGAAGGTGATGACCCGCACCACGGCGCCCAGCCCCGGGATTTCTTCCATGGCGGCAGCCGCCGCGGGAGATACATTGGGAATGGCCACGAATACGGCCAGGGCCGCGGCTACGCCGACCAGCCAGCGATAGGAACGTTTTTGCTTGTTTTCTTTCATGTTCGTCTCCTTTAAAGCGGCGCAGGTGTCCCGCACCTTTCCGGCATACGTCTCCGGCAGGGGGAAGGGTTCCTGCTTCGCCCGCTCTTTCAGTCGCTTGTCGAATGGCTCCACCTTGCGCACCTCATTCCTCGTGTAATAGTTGTTTTAGCCGGGACCGCCCTCGGGAGAGACGGGTCTTCACCGCCGCCTCGCTGATGCCCAGAACGGCGCTGATCTCCCGGATGGAGAGGTCCTCATAATAAAACAGGGTCACGACCGCCCGCAGGTCGCTGTTCAGCGCCATGACCGCCTGCCATAGAGACAGGCGCTCCGCCTGGTCTGCCGCCGGAGCCGGCAGGAAGTCCTGGATATCCGCCAGGTCCACCGTGGTCCTCCGCTTCCGGCAGAACTCATAGCACTTGTTGACCAGAATTTTCAGGATCCAGGGTCGGAACCGCGCCGGGTCCCGCAGGCTGCCGCGGCCGGCATAGGCGGCGCAGATGGCCTCCTGCACGGCGTCCTCCGCATCTTCGTCCTGGTGAAGGATAGCCTTGGCAGTGCGGAACATGGTCTCCTGGTTTCGGATTACCTGGTCGCAGAATATTTCTTTGTCCAACAAAAAATTTGTCATGGCGGGACTGAGCGCTCCTTTGGGTTCGTTTGACCGGTCACTTATTAGGATGCGGTTTCCGCCGAAAAGGTGACAGCCGGAAGAAAGAAAAGCAAAAAACCGTCCGCCTCTTTCCGGCGGACGGTTTCAGGCTCAGACAGACAGGGACTCGGCCAGCTCCAGGCCGGGGTTGTGCTTGGTGAGAAAGCCCACGGACCACTCCCCGCCGAATGCCACCAGCAGGCGGCCCTTGAAGTCCTCCAGCAGGGCGGCGCCGGTGCACAGCACCAGATCCTCCGGCTTGCAGGGGCAGGCGGTGATGACCCGCAGGTGCTCGTAGGGCAGTCCCTCCATGTAGAGCTCTACGCCGTACTCGCTCCTCATCCGGTACTGGAACACGTCGAACTGCAGGGTGCCCACGACGCCCACGATGACCTCCTCCAGGCCGGCGCCGGGCAGCTTGAAAATCTGGATGGCGCCCTCCTGGGCGATCTGCTCCGTGCCCTTGATGAACTGCTTGCGCTTCATGGTGTCCTTGGGAGACACCCGCATGAAGTGCTCCGGCTCGAAGGTGGGGATGCCGGAGAACTTGAATTTCTTTCCAGGCACCGTCACCGTGTCGCCGATGGAGAAGATGCCGGGGTCAAACACGCCGATGATGTCCCCGGCGTAGGCCTCGTCGATGATCTCCCGCTCCGCGGCCATCATCTGCTGGGGCTGTGAGAGGCGCAGCTTTTTGTTGCCCTGGACATGAAAATACTCCGTGTCCCGCTCAAACTTGCCGGAGCAGATGCGCATGAAGGCCAGCCGGTCCCGGTGGGCCTTGTTCATATTGGCCTGAATCTTGAACACGAAGGCGGAGAAGTCCTCGCTGAACACATCCACCTCCCCCTGGTCGCTGACACGGGGCAGGGGCGGCGTGGTCATGCGGAGGAACTCCTCCAGGAACGGCTCCACGCCGAAGGTGGTGAGGGCGGAGCCGAAGAACACAGGGGACAGGGTGCCGTTCCGCACAGCCTCCATGTCAAACTCCCGTCCGGCCCCCAGCAGCTCCACCTCCTCCCGGAGGGCGGCGGCCTTTTGTGCGCCGATCATGTCCTCCAGCGCCGGGTCGTCCAGGGCCACCTCGGCGGAGCCGACCTTCTTGCCCCGCTCCTCCGCCTGGAAGAACAGGATGCGCTGCTTCTCCCGATCGTAGACGCCCTGGAACTCCTTGCCGGAGCCGATGGGCCAGTTGACGGCATAGGTGTCGATGCCCAGCTCCCGCTCCACCTCCTCGCACAGTTCCAGGGGGTCTTTGGTCTCCCGGTCCATCTTGTTGATGAAGGTGAAGATGGGGATGTGGCGGATGGCGCAGACCCTAAACAGCTTCCGGGTCTGGGGCTCCACACCCTTGGCGCCGTCAATGACCATGACGGCGGAGTCCGCGGCCATCAGGGTCCGGTAAGTGTCCTCGGAGAAATCCTGGTGGCCAGGGGTGTCCAGGATGTTGATGCAGAAGCCGCTGTGCTGGAACTGCAGCACGGAGGACGTGACGGAGATGCCCCGCTGCTTCTCGATCTCCATCCAGTCAGAGGTGGCGGCGCGGGCCCGCTTTCCCTTGACCTCGCCCGCCTGGGCGATGGCCCCGCCGTACAGCAGGAACTTCTCTGTCAGCGTGGTCTTGCCGGCGTCCGGATGGGAGATGATGGCGAAGGTCCTCCGCCGGGAAATTTCAGTGCGTAGTTCAGACATGGAATATCCTCCAGAAAAATATCAGAGTATGGGCCATCTTCGACCCACGGCGCTTTTGCGCCGCCCAAGCGTTTTGCCAAGGCAAAACCTTGGCGAAGGGCGGATTCACTCCGCCCGGAGCAAACGCAAATCAGGGCTCCCGCAAAAGCGCCAGCTTTTGTGGGACGATGATGGCGAGGGTCCTCCGCCGGGAAATTTCAGTGCGTAGTTCAGACATGGAATATCCTCCAGAAAAATATCAGAGTATGGGCCATCTTCGATCCACGGCGCACAGCTGCATGCGGAATCCGGGGCGGTCAGACCGCGAAAAACGGACGGGAGGAGTCTCCCGCCGTGTGTATTCTCGAACAATGTACCATATTTTGTGCCGCTTTGCAAGATTTCCCGCAGCTATCCCGCAAAAAATCCGATGATTCTGTACCGCAGGGAAAAACCAGCGGGGACCGGCATCAGCCGGTCCCCGCAGATTGCCTGTTCCTTGGCGGGAGATCACTTGATTTCCACGCCCATGGCGTCCTCGTAGTATTTGGCCAGTGCGCACTGGTCCTCATCGATCATGCCGCGGGCGTCCATCCAGTCCATCTGCTCCTTGACGATCTCCGTCATGGGCAGCTCCACCCCCAGGTGGGCGGCCACGTCCATGGCGTTGTTGATGTCCTTCAGGTGGACGGCGATCCGGGCACTGGCGGAGAAGTCCCGGCTCAGGAGCTTGGGGACCTTTCCGTCCATCACTGCGCTCTGGGCAAAGCCGCCCTTGATGGCGTCAAAAAGGGTCTGAGGATCCAGCCCGGCCTTTTTCGCAAAGGCGAATGCCTCTCCCATGGCGCACAGATGGATGCCCACCATCATGTTGTTGGCCACCTTGGCGGTGCTGCCGCAGCCGGAGGGCCCCATGTAGGTGGCGGTCTTACCCATCATCAGCAGGTAAGGCCGGACCTCGTCAAAGACCTCTTTCTCGCCGCCGCACATGATGACCAGGGTGCCGCCGTTGGCGCCGGTCTCGCCGCCGCTGACCGGGGAGTCCAGCAGATGGAAGCCCTTCTCCACCGCCGCGGCGTGGAGCTCCTGAATCACATAGGGAGAGGTGGAGCCCATGTCCACAATGGTGGTGCCGGGCCGGGCAGTCTCCATGATCTCCGTGATGGTGGCCTTCACGATGGCGTTGGTGGGCAGGCACATGAAGATGATGTCGCAGGTTTTGTACAGTGTTTTAGCGTCGTCCAGGACCTTGCCGCCCCGGGCGGCAAACCGCTCCCGCAAAGCGGGCACGGGGTCGTAGCCATAGATGTCGCAGCCGCTCTTGTCGATCAGATTGCCTGTCATGCCGTAGCCCATCACGCCAAGGCCCAGATATCCAAGTGTTTTCATGCCCATTGACCTCCTGTTCTAAATTCCGGAAAGGACTGCCCTGTTATTTCCTGCGGGGCGGGATGTGGACCGCGCGGCCCAGTGCGTCCAGCGCACACTCCCGCATGGTCTCGGTGACGGTGGGGTGAGAATGGATGGTGGCTGCCAGCTCATCCAGCGTCAGCTCGCTGCCGATGGCAAGCGCCCCTTCGCAGATCAGATCCGTGGCGCGGGGCCCAATGATGTGCATACCCAGCACCTCGCCGTATTCCCTCCCGGCGATGATCTTCACCAGGCCCTCGCCCCCGTTCAGGATCAGAGCCTTGCCGTTGGCGCTCATGGGGAACTTGCCCACCATGTAGTCGATCCCCTGCGCCTTGGCCTGCTCCTCTGTGAGACCCACAGAGGCAGCCTCCGGCTCGATGTACACGCAGGTGGGATTGGTGGATTCGTCGTAGTGGGCCTCCATGCCGCAGATGTTCTCCGCAGCCACCTCGCCCATGGCGCTGGCGGTGTGGGCCAGCTGGGCATAGCCCTTGACACAGTCGCCGATGGCGTACACGCCGGGCACGCTGGTCTCCATCTTGTCGTTG